>Ga0181459_100078_pt1 | contig 16292 bp, 12 predicted proteins | sample InSIn2SAF170_FD_119060 | JGI IMG/M metagenome (GOLD analysis project Ga0181459, IMG submission 119060) | Clean room microbial communities from NASA Spacecraft Assembly Facility at Jet Propulsion Laboratory, Pasadena, California, USA -... ...
CGTGATGTTAGGAACGAGGGGTTTCTTTTCATGTGGCTAGCAGATACGTTCATAAACTTGTGCTTTTTGGCCTGAACAGCTCACTCTGAAGTAGTGAGTTGTGCCTGGCAACAACCACTTTCCTCAACGTACTGACGAAGGCCTATAGCCCGGGAATCCACCATACATGCTGTTTGAACGAAGGACGATCGATGCAGTGAAAGCCTACACGTACAGAGGTGGTTTTTGATCCAATAGCAATATTGTGATGGTGCAGGAGCTGGAGGGATCTTCAGCCAATGAAGGCCAAAAAACATAGGAAAAATGTCGCGAAGATAACAAGAGGTATCCTTTTTTACCTTGGTCAGCTGACAGATGATCCGCAAATATGCTGCTCAGTTTGGTTAAGAAAATCAATCAGGCAAGCTCTGCGTGCGGATTTATCATTAGATCATTATGGGAGCTGCGGAAAAGAGGGGAGGAGAAGCTACCAGAAGTAAACCCCAGAAGTGGCTGTTGTGATATTCGCAGTTGACAATACGTGAAATGTCTTGTTGCCCATCCGAACACCAAGAAAACGTTGAATGAGCAAACTGGCCTGTGTATTTCAGGAGATGCTTCTAGTACGTACAGTACTCTCCGTGACCTTGAAATCCAGACTGCCGAAGATTCCTTGAATTGGGTAGCAGCTCAGGTTGCAATTCCATCGATGCGGTGGGTACTTAGGCAGATATCGGTTCACAGAACCTCATTAGCTTCAAGCTATTTCATCGGCAATGATGTGTTGGCTACAGTAAACACGCGACACATTAGAAATACCATTAGTGAACCTTGTCAAGCTACCTTTCCCCACTCCGGTAAAGCTCAAGAGCTCGAAACCAGAGATTCACGTCACATTTCACGAGATCATTAGATGGTGATGTCGCGTGTCCGGGTGGATGCATCGTTGTCGTGATTTTTCGCGTTTTGCGCGTTGCGGCATGGTTACCATCACCAGCTGGCAGGCGGTGTGCGGTGTGCGGTGTGCGGTGTGCGGTGTGATGCGGTGATGTTCTAGCTAGTAGGCTGAACAAGGTGGTAGGGAGTGTGGTCAATTGGGATCAACGGGTTCGTGATAGAAAATGGATGGGCGTCCCCCTGCCAACCATCTCCTGGTTTCGTTGAAGTTGTAAGGATACGCCAGCACGAGCGAGTCATTGACACTTAATTTGATTGATTGACTATGTACTCATAAACTACGAACTCCATCTGCACTATAGCAATATTCGTCTCCTCAATAGTACCTTACAATGAGTAATTGTCACTGACGCTTAGTAAAATCATTCGCGTTACACAGTGCCTTCTTGTACTGACACTTCTCATAACCCAATATGCTATTGATAACATTTCCTTCCTTTTGACTGACTTTGCTTAGTGGCAATCCTCCCATGTTTCGCAGAAAACGCTGAAGCAGCGGTGATGAAGCTGATCCCCATTGCTGGGTCCTGCACGATGGCTGTATGGTTAATAGTGTTGTAATACAATAGTCTAACGACTACTGCCTTTTAATTTCGCCTCCCAGCTGAAGAGCAAGACCTTGAGAAGACCTCGGTTGTGCTGACGGTGATGGAGGCACCAGGGCATCGAAATTGAGGCTCCTTCTGGTAGACCGACAAGGAGTTCGACCAAGCACGGGCGTGTCGTATCGATTAAACTGTGCTTGAGCAGGTGATGGTGTGACATTGCAAAAATCGGCCAGATTGAAGTTCCCTGGCGTCTGAAGAGCACCGTTAAATAGGCCAAGGTTGCCAGGAGTGTGCATGAATGAAGAAGGAAGACCAGCGTGTTGCTGAGGTGGTGTGGATGGAGGTTCTTTAGTGGTGCTAGATATGTGCTGAACGTGCACTACTGGTGACCGAGGTGAGTTAGCGAGGTATAGCAAGAGATCTGCTCCAGCTTGTTTTGTATTTGCCAGATTTCGTCGAGTAGGTGGTGGTGTTCGAGGAGGTGATGAGGAGATTATGCTGCTTGATGGTTCCATCGCAGACTGCATGCCACGCTCTTGCTCACCATTGTCAGGTGTTGATGGTGCATCAAACATAGGTGAATCTTGTAATCCGGGGTAAGAAGCTTCCACAACGCTGGAATGATCAAGCAGCGGTGACGAGTGTGCCACCCCATTGTTCTGCCTCCAGCCGTTGGTTTGCCCGCCTATTTCTTTGTCTGAGACAGAAGGACGAACTCGTTTTCTTGACTCGGCATATGAGCGTGCAGGATTGGAAGTGATAATAGTAAGAGAGGACACTGTAGGGTCTTCAGAGAAAGTGGATGAAACCTCTGACGAATGTAAGTCTTCGGGACATGGTCGTTTCCTTCTCGCCAGTTTTTCTGTAATTTCTGGTTCGATGCTGCTCAAAGTGCGGTCCTGCCAGCCATTTTGAGCTTTAAAGCTTGCAAACGCAAGACAATCTTGAAGATTTCGAGCAACCTAAAACAATTAATGGAGGCTCTCGAGCAGGAGAAACTAGCTATACTTTTGCAATCTCGATCCTCCTCATGACTTTCTCGGCTACCTGAGCAGTAGTATTGTTGTGTTGGTGCTGATTAGATGCCATATTCATTGTATCGATGGAGGGGAAACTGGCAGCCAACATTGAGCTTCAAGGAGATGCAATCGAGTCGTTGCAGGTCAACAAGCAATTAACCGCTCTTGTCAAGCAAGCCAGCAGCTATCCGTAACAATGCAAGCTGATGTCTAAAGGACAGTGGGATACTGAGAAGGATGTGCCTTCAGGTACGAGCAGCAAACGACTAATCAAGCATAGTTCGATTCCACTCTCGGATATGAATTAATAGTAGGCATCGTGTAGGTGAAGTAATATGGGGCACACGGTGCGTGCACTGAAAGCTGGCACGAGGAGTATCGGCTGAACAACGCCTCCACCCCTCAGCGAGCCTTCAATCCAGACAAGCCCAGCATTACCCAGCACGATCGTGTGCTGGAAGCATGACGCGCCGACCGTGATTGGGTGGTGAAGTCGCGCCACGACTTTGGATCGTGCTTAGCCTTGGCCAAGCAGGTGTCTGTGCTTCGGAAGCGCCAGTCGTCTGTTGCCATTTCAACCTTAAAGATCCATCTTACATAGGTACAGATTACTTTTCCGTTACCAGGTCGCCATGCGGTATATCACGATCGGCATGGACACCAGATGAAGCTCACATTGTACAGAGTATGCCTCGCTTAGCAATGAACAGTGTATCACTCTAACATCAAGATAAATGCGTGACCACCTGTATGTGAAGCAATCAACTGGTATGAAACATTAATGTTGTACCTGCATTGACTCGAATGGCGCGCGACACTTACTCAAACCATGCAATACGCAGGAGACATGGTCGCGTTCTTTGGCTGATCCTTGTGAGACTACACCTACTTGGTACTGTAAAAGTCAGCTACAAGGGCAGCTAACACCACATCATGACGAAGTGTCCACGGCTACTGCCCTAATCACTGTGTCAACGCCGGCATGGAAGCCATTGCGGCCTCCGCTGAGGCACCAGCGTCATGATGATAAAATCGGTATCTGGTGCCTTGACAACGCTGGCTGTAATGAATGGCATTCACTTAATGTAGATATCAGGCACTGAGAGGGGCCGGTTTTGACTGCATTTTCGATTATAATCGTCTTGTCACGACTATATTTCCTACTTTTCCCATATATCATTAATACTCCTAGTGTACTCTGTGCGAGTTCGCGACACCAACCTGTCAGACATCATCGCTAAAGGAGGATTCAATAGAGCATCTTCCAACATAAATTGCCCCTTAGAAGGGCAGGAGTTTTCGAAACTTGGTGCGTGTTAGAAAACAGATCATATCCTCGGACAAGCATATCAACATGCCCAAATCCCTTTCGCCCTACGGCTACACTTGAAGCGAGGGATAATGAAACATATAGGATGCTTCATTGGTACCTGCTCTTACTTGTAGAACGAGGGTGTCGTACAGTACACGGGGTATGTGATCAAGGTTGGCAATTTCGATGTATTCGTAGCATCAGTGATCGGATTGGGCCTGGATTTAACATGGAGATTGCAGCCGCCGGGTGCTGGTGGTCCTGAGATAAAGGGTTGTTCATCAACGCCAGCCAGACGATTTAAATTTGTAGCAAAGTACTGGAGTAGTGAGACATCATGCTGACATATCATTCCAATTACAAGGTTTTGTTGCTGCAAGCTGCATGCTATGTACAGTAGCGTGAAAACAACCAGTGTTGAATTTGATCACGATAATGATTCTCTTGATGAGCCATCGCAAGACATGCACCAACGCCAAAACTCCGGAGCCTCACGGGCATGGTTGACCGAAATAGTAACGTCAATGGCGTCCTCCGAGCACGGCATTTAACCAGATCTTGACATAGTTAGCCGCATACTCCGTAACGGATATCGTAGCTCACCACTAACGACCTCAACCTGTTGGAAAGAAAAGCTTGTTTCGTGCTTTTTCGGCCTCTCGTACCAAGCGATCCAGCGACATGTGGGCGTCGTAATGCGTTCAAGTTGGCGGTGTTATCACTGTGCCATGTCAAGCTCAAGTCGGAATTGCAGCTGGGTGATCCTACAGCACCTGCACGTGCGGATACCAGCATATGCTTGGAACTGTTTCCATGCCCTCGTAGATACTGTTCGCATTTGCTTCGCTTCAGCATCCCATTCGACCCTCACCGTTGCTCATATCTATTCGATATTCCACTGTTGGTTGCACATCCGACGCTTTGTAGCAAGTACGATCCAGCACACATTTCCTCACGACCACATTCGTTCCTGCGCTTCGGTCTTAATACAATAATTGTTGAATTAGCAGCATATCAAATTAACCTAGCACGCAGCTCGCCAGAACCGAAAGTCGTTCGTTCACAGTTGAAGTTTTGTGCTCCTTTGAGGGCATCTCATTGTCGCCCGACTGCTTTTGTACGGCAGCGACAGAACACGCGGGCGGAATCGTTATAACATCTGAACAACGTAATAGTAATAATGGCTTTCCTAAAAGATCTACGACGCCGTTCACGGGCCAGTTTCCGAATATCAGATTCCTCGAAAGAGTCCAGCAACAGCGTGCCATCACAGAAGTCCTCTTCGACACTCAGCTCAGCTTATGGCAGTACAACACCTCCCTCAAGCAATCCTGCGTCCATTTCCAACTCCAATCTGCCTGGTCTCAAGATGAACGATCCTTCTAGTACGCCACCTGTACCTACAAGGCCGGGAGTAGTCCCATCACCCAATCGCAATAGCATGGTAGGAACACAAAAACATGGGTCAAGGCCAGAGCTAATATTTCCTTTCAGATAATGGCGCCGTCCGGATCGTCGAGTACAATGCGTGCGCCCCAGCCCAGCTCTCCGTATGCGCCGAAAATATGTTCGATCGTTGATGGATCAATCGTTCATTCAAAAATAATAATAATTAGTGGAGAAATCAGTGAACCACAATCGAGACCGATGGATGGCAATCTGACAGTACATCATGACAAAGACGGCCAATACTTTCCTCCCACGGACTGGCCTGTGTCAGATTCGTACTTCAAGGCCCTGGTATATCTCTCACCTGGTTGGAATAAGTTGCGCTTCGACTTTACCTCTCCGAAGTTGAGCTCATCCAATTATGGATCACCTTCAATACACACTTCGTACATCATGCTTAACTATCTCCCTTTGAACACCGCTCCTCCTCTCCAACTGGTGATACTTGCTGGCAAAGATTCGCCATGCACGTTCGACGCCACGCCTTCGAGAGCTCAGAACGAAGGCAATGACTTGAATGCAGCCACTCGCAAGTTTCGAATGGCTGCACACCTGTGGCAAGCATTCACTGCTGAGCAGATGTATAGGCATAAATTTGGGAGAAGATCTTTCAGGTTTGAAGAAGAATGGCAGACAGGAACGCTCTCTATCAGGGACTGGGAGGCTGGCATCCAGAAGAACGAAACAAGAGTTCACCTCGTACGCACCGAGCAGACGGTTGCCGAACTGCGGGATCTGGATCTCGCTCAACAGCATGAGAGTGCTACGAAGAAAGGAGATTTGTTTAGCATTGCCAGCGACGCCATACGTAAGCACTTCAATATTCGTTCCGGCCAAAAACATTACGTTGCGTGTTTGTTACTTGACGCACATTGGGATAAGAAGGTGGGCACCATTACCGCTCATGCCGCACTCGGTGGTGGTAGCGATGATCTAAAACTAGCTATCTTTGGTTCTCATGCTCTTCAAAGCTATCCTTCCTGCGTGGAGGAAGTTGTGCCAGCTTTCATGGACTGTACCAAGACTGATACAGATTATGTGGCAAACGATTGCAATGAGTCTGGAAGTAGCTGGGAAGCTGCAAACATTGGCATAGGTGCGCATCTTCACGAAGTTGGGCATCTGCTGGGATCTCCACATCAAGAGCATGGTGTCATGCTGCGAGACTACGTGCGTCTGAATCGAACATTTTGCATCAGGGAGCCATATTCGACCAGAACCAAATCACCAGGAATGCGGGTATGCAAGCTTGAAGACGAATGTGGTTGGCACCGACTCGACATCCTTCGCTACAGGTATCATCCATGCTTCAGACTGCCGGGCGATGATCCAATCGGGAGCTCAGACGATAGCATACAGTACTATGCAATTGACAATGGTCGGCTTGTTATCCTTGCCAATTCCGGTATCGCGTTCGTTGAGATTCGAATTGATGGAGCAGATTTGTGTCACCAGTGGTTTGAATACATCAACCCTGATCCCCGAAACGGCATTTTGCCCCGTCAGATAACGCTCAGTGAAGCAGATGTACGAGCGAAGTTGCCCGAAGACAAAAAGAAGAGCAAGATATCATTGCAAATTTGGTCAGGAAGTGCCTGCAACGTGGATATTCAAGATTTGGGCGATCTTTTGTCGCAGAAGAACATCGTCGTTCTACCAGCGGTCAAATTGAGACCAGAGGAAGGCCTGATGATGACTATGGTTGGCAAGAGTTTTGGAGACAAACGACTGGGCTTCAAGAGTAAGAAGCTTGGCACATCTCAGATGGAAGGAACTGTACCGCAGGAGATCATCCTGCAGGGCTGCATCTATCAAAACAAACTTCTTACATTCCTTAGAATCTGGTCAGGAGGTGCACTTGATGGTATCGAGTTTTGTTACGAGGACGGATCTTCTCAGCTTTTTGGTAAACACGGCGGTGGTTCATCTGACTTTCCTCTTGGTAAGTGTACGGCATGTTTCGTTGGATAGTGTGTTAATTATGACCAGATACCCGACGCGGAGAAACGGTGCTTGGGTTTGCGGTCAGAGCAGGAGCATGGATCGATGGCATTGAGATCCTTACCAGTACTGGAAGACGATCCGGATGGTATGGAAACGCCAACGGCGGTTCTCTGTAAGTCGCTACACATTTTCTTATTGCTAATGACTAATAAGATGACAGGCACACTTTGATGGCTCCCCGTGGCTACCAATTAGCTGGGCTTTCTGGCTCTTGCGGACCATGGATCGATGGTTTGCAGCTTATCATCACACGATAACACTATCTGGCCTTTTTTTTGAACCACCACAGGCATCAGGAGTAATCACTTTTAGTTAATTTTTCACTTACGACATATGTCCAACGAAAACATATACAGGGGCACAGGGCCTACTTTAGAAAGGCAATTCAGCATACATCGGTTCTCAAATCGGAAAAGCGTGGGCAATGGATTTTTTTCGACAACATAGACTACAAGCCATATGGCTTTTCGATCGGGCAAGCATAGGAATTCGGAGGCATCGGGATGACAAGACTATTAGGTATGCACGTCGTACGAAGTACATGTTTGAAGCAGGGTCTACACATTACCACATTTATATAATCGACTGCTGTCGCATATGAGTTCTGACAGGTTGAACTTAACGGTGTGCAGACATTAATCAGAGATATTCAGTAATTCCACGAAGGGAAGAAGCACGAGTTTTGTCCATCAGGAGCATAACTTCGTTCAAAACCGCTTGCACTCATGCACAGATATCGACCCACCTACTAGAATGTCTCAATCTATCCCTTCCGCTTCACTTCCTCCTCCCACTGAACCCCAACCCACTCCTCCCGAAACACCACCTTCCCACCCTCCTCATCCCCACAGTTTCTAGAACACGTTCCCACAATAATAGTACCCCACACCATTCCCACCCCATCAATCTTCATCGCCTCCTCATCATCCTTCTCCACCTCATAAATTAGATGCGGCACCAACTGGCATTCAAACACCCTCGCGGACCCACAGCTTTCGCACCGCGGTATACCCCTCACCGGTCCGGATGTGCTGCGCACGTGCGAGTGGCCCGGGAGAACGAAGTGTGTTGCTACGATGTCAGTGGAGGAGTAGAGAAGGGGCTGGCCGCCGAATTCGTAGCGTAGGATTTGTTCGGGGTTTTGGGAGAGGATATTTGTGAAGTGGGTGAATGTTTTGTCGTGGGGGGATTCGTAGAGGTCTTTTTCTGTGCGGGCGGAGGTTGGGGTGTCGTCTGTGTCGAGGAGGGTTGGCGGGAGATGGGATGGGCCGGGTGCAGAGTCGGGGGTGGAGTCGAGGTATTCGGCTTCGGCGTCGAGGCAGGACGTTGGGAATGGGGTGGGGAAGGAGGATTGGGTGGGCCAAGGTTCGGGAGTTGTGTTGGGGGGTGGTTGGGTTGAGGATGGGGGTTGGGGGGAGTAGATTTTGAGTTTGTCGGCGAATGTTGTTGTTAGTGGTTGTTCTGGGAGGTGGGATTGGTTTGGTGGTTGTGGTGGTTTTGCGGCTAGGGAGGAGAGGTTGGAAGGTGAGAAGGGGTTGCTGGTGGGTTGTGACGTCGAGGAATCGGCGGAGAATGGATTGGGGTTATTGTTGTTTGTGGTTGTCGCGGCTGGTCCACCGAAGAGTTGACTGCCTAGGTCTACCTTCGGTTGGCTGGCGATGGAATCTGTTGGAGGGGATTGCGCTTGAGGCTTCCTTGTGGTTCTTGTCTTCTTTACTTCTCGGAATGCTCTCACACTGCCAGGTTTCTTTGAACATTGTTTATTCCTGCAACACCAGATGAACAGCCTGCGCGCATCGTCGGGGAAGTTTTGTTGCAGATCGGCGTGGAGTTGTAAAAGTAGAGACATGTAGCTGTTGCAGATTTTGCATCTTGCTAATGCTGCCGGTGGTGCCGTGTTCTGATCGAGCCAGGTAGGATGCCCACCGATATGGCTGATCTCGTCACCAGTGGCTTCTTCGGTCGCATAACCCAGAGTGACATTTGTTTGAACGTCGTTGCCGTCGTCAGAGGACGAGTCGCTGTCGTACGAAGCCATCACGGAGACGAGTATATGGTAGCGAAGTTGTGGACGAAAATGCTCTTGCCTCTGTTGCAGACGGCAATGCCCTTCAGTAACCAAACTTTTTTTGACAAAGCACAAACCAGGCGGGTTAGGCTTTAACTTTAGCGTGACTGGGGTCAAGAAGCCCCTCGGTGACGATCGTCAACGGTGCTCTCACAATGGGGAATTTTCGCTAGCTCATGCACGGCTGTCCCACCTTGCGAGAACCGACGTCAATACAGAAAGTGCTGCGCATGAGTAGAGTACAATGGTGCCTGAACATTTCACTTCATACTAGTAACTGACCGGTGTGAATTTCTCCTTCATCAGTTCTCTCATAAATTTGAATCAAAAGGTGGTGTTTGTTCATCGCAGAAGCTGTTCCATTAGTCTGCCTACATTACTCTGCATTGTTTGCTTGCTGAGTGCTGTTGTAGCAAGTGTATAAATATGAACATCACGGACATCGCCAGTACTGAGCCTGCGGCAAGCAACCCCAACATCCCAGCTTCCCATACACAAGGACTTGTTCCCTCTTCCTACAGACGAACAGCTGCTCGGAATCCATCCTCGAACTATTTGCAGCTACTTAGCAGGATCGCGCCTGCTCTCCGAGCCCCACTAACAAGCACACAGCCTCCAGCGGAAATGGAAAAGGTTGTCCAGACTGAGCGCGTGCTTCATCTTTTGCTCCAACAGCCGCCAGAGATCAGATACCAGGTCATAGCTTGGCTCGAACCCATCGACTTGCTGCATTTGCGAGCCACCTGCCATACTTTGCATGATTTTGTCCATGAATCGGAGCGTGCCATCTGCCTGAGCTTTACGGAACGAATCGCCCAGAGACATAGTATCTGTGGTGCTGCCTTGAGCGCGTCCGACTTGTCGATTCTCTTCCGCCTCTCGAGACAGGTTGACTTTGCTTGCGAGGTCGCGACCATCACTGCAGAGAGAATAACCAAGTATCTCAAATGCATAGGGCAACCCGACGACAAGAGTGCTGTCGATGCTTGGAGAGCTCGGAAATCTGTTCGTCTACAGAAAAGGTTGGCTCGGGCATTCATTCAACTGCACATTTATCTCAATTTTCTCCTTGACACCATTACTAAAAATGAAGAGGATCTTAGTCATCTAGATGATGATGAATATACCACCCTCCACCACATTTTTGACCTGGACCAGCAGAAATTCCTCGCAGACCACATGTCCTCATTGACAGAGCAAGACTTTATCGATATCACAGCAGCGCTAGTTATCTTCAAGTCAGTATGCAAAGCCCGCTGCGTTCCCTTCACTTTCAGATCGCACACACATCCTTTCACCTCAGTAAGGCAGATTCTCGTCTACAAGGGCCTGGCTCCATTTACACAACTACTCGCTCCGGACGCCGGCCTAGCTCAGCAAGATGTACACCTTCGACGCATCTGTCGCGAAATTGGCCAGTCTCGCAGATCTTACCTCAATAGTTCAACTCAGAGCGACTGCATACGTAGCATCCATTGCCTAGAGGGCTACAACGAAAGCAGAGATGCGTTTTTAGATCCTAGAAGAAGCAGCAAGGCACGAGAGGCGTTCGTGAACCACCAGGACATTTGGGATAGATCTGCCAGAGCGTTCATGATGCGCAAGCTGGGCAGATATCCTACTTTGCAATCCTCTACGATTTGGATTTCAAATGTTATTGTCGAAGGGGAAAGGGAGTCGCAGATTGTGGTCGGGCCGTGGGATATGCCTGATCGTAGATGACCTTTTTTGTCCTTTGTGTGAGCGAGCGGTGTGGTCTGGAACAGAAAACTGGTGTCAAGAATAAAATTAATCATTAATCTTTCTGTAAGTCTATGCTTTGCTCTATTTGCCAACCACCGTCCCATTGTCCTGGTTGTTGTAGAAGGTCACATAATCTGTGCTGTTGCTGTAAGTCTGGTTGCACTTCTGGCTGTATCCTTCGAACATAGCAGCGCGTTCGGCCAGGTACGTCTGGAGTTTACCGGCAGAGCAAGACTCAGCGGGCCCGTCATGGCAGTCTGGTAAAGTCTGTGGAGAGTTGTTGACGAGGACTCGGTAGTATGTTGAATCAGAGCTTGTGTTTGACAGCTTTGATTGGGCATAGTAATTCTGAGAGCAATCCATTCTTTCGATAGCGATGTTGGTGAGGAATGGGAGGATATAGCTCGAACGCCAGGCACGGTTGTAATTGATCTGGTCGAGAGGCATGCTGTCGTTGATGCTGGATGCTGTTGAAAATTGCGTGTTGTTGAAGAGACCCATGGCGACTAGGACCGTGGGCGGGAGTTCGCGGTGCGTGAAGGAGATGTAGAGGTCTTGAGCCGCGTTGCTTGACGTGAGCATGTTCATTGTGGCGTTTAGCCAGGGGAAACCGATGACGCCGGAGGTCGGGTTGCCGTAGCCGACGTTGTAGTGGTACATGATGTCGTTGGTGTACTCGAAGCCGAGCCATTCGTCGGGGTTGATGAGGTCGAGGGAACAGAATGGTGAAGAGCCGCGGATGACGGTCTCGTAGCCACACATCTCTTGCATGGCGAAGACGTCGTCTTCGGTGAAGTTGAAGGACGGTGCCCAAGCATTGAGGCGTGCTAGTATGGGAGCTGTGTAGACGGATTGGTATTGGCCGGACTGCTTCGAGCCTGCGGACGAGCTGTAGGCACCGCAGCTCGAGTATGGTGTTAAAGTGTCTGCGCCGGCTTGCTTGCCTTCGTAGACCTGGACGAGGTTGATCTGGTTGTCGTCGACTTCTAGACCTCGGATGAAGCCCTCCGCGCTCTTGACTGTGCGCTCTGCAGTAGATGCCCATACTCGTTGCGGAAGTCGGAGGTTCGGATATTTGTAAGAGACTGTCACTCCCAATTGTGCCGCTTCGAGTTTCCCGGTTCTTGTCAGAATTTCTTGCTCGGTAAGCTGTGGCGGCACCCAGTTCTGAAGAAAGGCCAGTGCTGGAGTGGAGGTCCAATGAACATTGGTGTGATTCTTGAATTTGGCAATGAACGGTTCGAGGTATTCCTCATAGTCGAAATCGTTCGCGTTAATGGCAGCATGGCGAATCAGATATGCTGCTCTGGTCACATTACATCCTAGAGGTGGATTTGGATCTCGAGGTGGATCTTGAGGCTCGAAGTAAGGCGCGATACCAGCGAGATGTTGAAGAGGATCAAAAGAGTACGAGCTGTATAACAAGCTGGCTGAACTTTGCAATACTAGGATTGAGAACAAAAACGCGCGCTTCATCGTGAAGGGTAGCTTAGATCAAAACACAGGCAGACTTGCGAGGAGGTTCGAGAGTCGATATAGTTCAAGACCAGGACGTGCGACCTAAGTATATCTGACAGCATTTTTAGATACCACTTTGAGCATGGAACAACAGACAGAGACAAGGTTTGGCCAAGCTTGAGCTTCGTGTTGCGACCTTGATTCATTCAGGCACAAGATCCACATCGGGATGGCTCGCGTGCTCGGTGGAATGAGTGAGGACGGTAGAAATGACGAGTGAACACAAAGAGATCGGTCTTCCTTGAAATGTGCTACAGCACTCCATACTGCCTCCGCCCCATATGTGGACTTTCCAGGTTGGATGCATGCGTTTATCCCCAAAAGGACTAGTCAAGCATAGATAAGAGCAGGTTGACTGAGCACTTCTCATCTCCAACCATCGGTCCCTCATGTATCTATGAATAAGACACTATGAAGTTGGTATTCAGATAATCTGTGAGAGATGAGTTATCTGAAAACCACGAATCCTATAGATTCAAATTGGTGTAGCATGGCAGATATTGGTGTTTTCTTCATTTCTCTCTGAAGATTAGGTATGCTTGGCGATCCTTGGCGTCGGAAAACTAATGGGACTTGGGAGTATTATGTCATTGCCAAGAGTTTACCCGAGAGACATCGAGCTAGGCGTAATTAGCGTGAATTACAGGGTCTTCGGTCGACTTGCTCTTTCTGCTCAGCGTGCTCACTGCAACTGGAATTCAAGACGCGTGATGGCACTGCTTGCACGTAATATAGACTTGAGCCTTTCACGATACTGTGGCTGATGCTTCGAAGATGGACTGCAGGTTGCTTCGTGAGCTCGCTGCGCCCCCTACGCGCGGATCTGAACTGTGAAACTTCTCACAGATTTACCTTGCAGCAACGGCTTTTGAGCACAACAAAACCATTCTATGCAGAATTGACTCCTCTTAGAAAAGAGCTCAAAGATGTTGCTCGAGCGAGTCGCTCGGCTCGCCATGCCGACACGCAACCAGCTTGTGTGTCCGAGGTGGAGAGGCTCTCTCAATGGGAATTGACTGTTGGCATCGAGATTCATGCTCAGCTGAACACAAGCACGAAGCTCTTCTCATGTATGTCAGGATCGGCTGGGAAACGATGAAGCTGATGTGTGGAAGATGCCAGTGCAGAGTACAACGAACATCCAAACGCCTCCTCATGGCCGTTCGACCTAGCCGTACCCGGCAGCCAGCCTTTATTTCAACCAGCTGTTTTAGTACCTGCACTCCGTGCTGCACTAGCACTGAAATGCCAGATTCAGTCTCAAAGCAAATTCGACCGCAAGCACTACTTCTATCACGACCAACCGGCCGGGTATCAGATCACTCAATACTACGAGCCGTTTGCAAAAGACGGTCGTCTTCTGCTGACCGCCCAAGACGGGTTGACAACTAAGGATGGTGACATGGTTGAGGTCGGTATCAAGCAGGTGCAACTCGAACAAGATACTGCAAGAACACAAGAGCAGGATGAACATACCAATCTTATCGATTTCAACAGATCAGGCCATGCCTTGATCGAGATCATTTCCTTGCCGCATTTGCATTCACCCGAGGCTGCGGCCGCCTACGTTCGAAAGGTTCAGTCGATTCTCTATGCTGTCGACGCAACCACAACAGGCATGGAACTAGGCGGTTTACGTGCTGACGTTAACGTGTCTATCCGAAGGGTTGGCGATCACTCGGCTCAGTACTCATACAGTGGCGTGACTGGTCTTGGTCAGAGGACAGAAATCAAAAACTTGAGTTCGTTCAAAGCTGTTGAGGACGCCGTCACAGCTGAAAGAGACAGGCAAATCAGCGTGTTGGACGCCGGCGGTGTGATCGAAGGGGAAACGCGTGGATGGTCGCTGTCAAGTCCGGGCGTTACTCGACGCTTGCGAGGCAAAGAGGGCGAGGTTGATTATCGCTACATGCCCGATCCTGATATATCACCGCTCTACATCGACCAAGACCTGGTTGCTCACTTCAAGCGTACATTGCCTCCAGTACCCGAGCAGCTCCTAGACATGCTTTGCACGACATATGGTTTGACCCTCGACGATGCCCGAGCCTTGCTTTCACTTGATGATGGTGCAAGACTGCTGTACTACCAAGATGTTGTCTCCCGTCTCGGTGCAAGACCTGATGGACCACGACCTAACGTACAAGCAGCGAATTGGATTTTGCATGAACTCGGAGCATTGCTAACCACTACAGGCACAACGTGGACTGCTGCTCTAGTTGATGCACAACAAATGGCCGACCTAATCACTCTTCAACAGGAGAACAAAATTACTGGTCCCTCGGCAAAACGACTGTTGCGTATCTTGTTCGATGGTGATAGGGCGCCAGTATCGGAGATTGTACAGCGAGATAACCTCTTGTTTCAGTCGATGACGGACGAGGAATACGACGAACTTGCTACAAGAGTGATCGGCGAACATCCCCCCGAAGCAGATGTTGTGCGTCAGGGAGGGAAACGCTCCTTAGGGAAGCTTAAATTCTTGCTTGGTCAAATGATGCGCCACGGCGACAGGAATCGAGTGCAAGCTCAAAAGGCCGAAGAGGTGTTGCAAAAAAAGCTGAAGCCCATGACCACATGAAGAGTCCGGTCCTGGTCTTGCCACGAAGCAGGGCCAGGCCACGGTGTTTCAAGCTGCAGTAATTTGAAGGAGAGTCACATCGACCGTACTGATTTGCAAGTGTTTTCGCGACTTTTCGAGGTGGAACGAGATTATCCTGAAAAGGAGACATGGGTTTTGTGATAACAGTAGGTACAGTAGATACAGTAGGTAGTCGCCCCACAAAAATACCGGACTCTTGCCAGGGGTTGGAGTTACAAAGGCACTACAGGTTGTATGCAGGCAGTGTTTATGGCTTTTGGAATTCTCGATGCATCTGTGCTGTTCTGCATTGGGAGTCTTGATCAGGTCTGTTAGCCACGTCTACCATCATGGGTCGGTCGAATGAAAGTCGAGACACAATGAAGTCGAATCGCAAACGACGTCGGTGTCCATGAGTCGACATCAAATTGGCCAAATTCATTAACGTGTAGTATTCTGTCTCGGACCTTTCACGAATCTCAGGACTGACTCAGCACCCCCGCTTCTCTCCGCAAATCTGGTCCACCAAACATTTGCACCTCTTTAGCGAGTTCTCTGCATGGGATTTTGTGCTCATAGACACCCAAACGTCGTGACCCTTCACAATGGTCTGAGTTTTGCTCCCCCAATAAGTCGTGGCGACAAACAAAGTAGCTTGACACCATTGGTCGGAAGGCCGGTGTTGCGCTGTGCTTCACCCGCAACCTTCTGCCTTGAAAGCAAAGTCTCGAATGCGAGCCATAGCTCTCGACGATAGCTGCATCGACTCGTGCATGGCTATTTGAATGTGAGTTATCACTGTAACCTGCACACGCTTCCCCAGCCACTAATCATCTACCTGTCTGGAGTGTATTCCACGGCGATCTTCATTCATTAGCATGGCATCGATTGAGATATTGGGGACACTTGCGGCCGGTGTGGTATCCTATTGGGGGTTCTTCCACCAAGGCGAGCATACGCTCTATGCCACCCGATACCTGCAGTTGTTTGGTCTAACTGTTCTGACTGGAGCCATCTTTCAAACCCAACAGGCCAACATCACCTTTTCACAAGCCCTCTTATATACTCTTCGACTTGGCATCATCTACCTGTCTGGAGTGTATTCGACTTGTGT
>Ga0181459_100079_pt1 | contig 16258 bp, 18 predicted proteins | sample InSIn2SAF170_FD_119060 | JGI IMG/M metagenome (GOLD analysis project Ga0181459, IMG submission 119060) | Clean room microbial communities from NASA Spacecraft Assembly Facility at Jet Propulsion Laboratory, Pasadena, California, USA -... ...
GAAGGCTTGCGCTTGCAAAGCGACCTTAGTCTGCGCCTGGTGTTCGAGTCCGAGCGAGGCCATTGTGGCTGCTTGATCTCCTTGGCTGCCGGACGGATAGTGTCGGGGGAGCCCTCACGCATTGTCCTGTCAGATGCCATCATCGCATCCATACCTGGCGTGCTGGCTCTGTGCGAGCTCCAAATGCGCCTAGCCTTTGAAGCGACACGAGAGCAAACGCCGAGTGGCGGACAGGTACCAGGTAGCATCTTAAATGGTGTGACACGCGGGTCAGCAAGATACTGCATGTATGTCATCCACAGGTGGTCATCCATTGGCTGAGTCCACTTCACGTTGCGGTGAGTCTTCGCGCGCTTGGCGCTCGGCGAGTGGCTGTAGAGGTCGGGAGATGTGACCGCCCTGTCCTTGGCTTTTGGCAGGTCATCGTCCATGAACGGATCTGTAGCCACGGACTCCGGGCTTCCACAGCTGAGGTTGTTCGGAGCGGAGAAGGCTGAGCTGCCGCATGAAGACAGGGACGAGTCGGAGAACGAAGAACAGACCGAGCCAGAGCGCTCAAATGCTGGCTGGAGCTTGCCGCGACTATCGTTGATGAGTGCCCACTCATTCGCCGGGCTCTCCACAGGCGAGCTGAAGCCTGGGTATGTACGCGGTGCTGGCGTCTTCGGCGGTGTAACCAGGCGCTGGAACTGTGGCAGCGGCGCGAGGAGGCCATGCGAAGACGGCGTAGCCTGGAACATTGGGCTCGACATCTCGTTTGCAGCTTCCGACATCTCTATCGTTGGGATCACTGTGTCCGACATCGTAGCCTCCGACTCTTGTGGAAACTCGGGTATCGCGGCGCGTTTGCGTCTTACTTTGAAAGCTTGCGGGCGCGGTGGCGGTGGCGGGTGTACGGTAGAGTGTTGTGCTTCGTCTTGCTGTCGGTCTGGCGTCTTTGGTAGTTGACCGTCATTGTAGTGGAACTCGAAACTCGAAGGAAGAGTGATGGACAGCGATGGATGGCGAGCTTGTGGCATTGTCGCGGTTGACAATGGAGACGCGGTCTATTGTGAATTGTTCGCGCTCGGGATTGCGATTGTCGTCGCGACAATTGCGCGCAGAGTTCGCGAGGTCGCGCGCGTAGGTCGCAGGCGGTCGGCGGCCTGGCGCGGTAGGCGCTGGCGGGTAACAGTCGCTCTTTATTTATTGAGGCGTCGACATGACTGTATTGCCTGGTCCAAGGTCTACTCCAGATCCGTTAGCGATAGTGTGCGAAGTTGTGGTGAATGCGCGCAACGAGTTGGTGGCCGTGTGCGGTCGCGAAGCAGTCGCAAGTTGGTGGGAAGGGTACAATGGGGCGCCGAGCACGGACGCTACGCTAGCACGGGATGTTTCAACTCCAGATCGGACGATGACAATGCTTGACTGTGGGTTTTCGTGGAGCTCATCGAGAAGTAGCTGAACATCGAAATTGTGTAGCAGCTACTTTACTTGGGCATCCTCTGTATAATGAAACGCGTGATGTTGGCGAGAAAGCAATCAAAGCATGCTTTCACGGCCTCAATACGGCCACGACAGCGGCCAGCTCTGACCTTCGATTCACGCCGTAACTGCACGAACCATGGAGAAGCACCGCAGCTCGAGAACGAGCGCGTTGCCCAAACCAATGCACATTATTGCACAGCAGTCGCAGCATGCTGCATCAAACCCCAGCTGCGGTTATCCTTTCGTGCTTGTCGTTCAATGTGGTCCTATAGGAGCTCTACTGCAGCTCTACTGGTCCCAGGTCTGGTCTGTCTCCATTCCGCTACGCTCAGCTTTGCAGTAGTCAATGCAGTCCTATATGGAGCAATTGGTGGGCCAGTACCACCTTCTCGTGGGGAGACAAGTTTATGCTGCACGTGTTATGTTGAAGGGGCGCGCCGGCAGGTTTTGAAGTTCTTCATCCACAAAGCCCGTCCTTTCGAAGCACAAGGTGAACGCGTCGACGCGTCGAGATCGCTGCTAATTGGTTGAGCGATGCGCTAGCTTCTCATCCTGGTCGTCTTCGGCATACCGAAGGACCTGAAGCTTTTCTTCAGCCTCACCCGCAAACGCAGGGCACTCAGCACGGTTCGAGTGAAGGTCTTCTCTGCTTCTCCACGGGTTCTTGCACGAGCTTTCATGGGTGTGGTGGTAACCTTTGCATTTGACAGGCGGATCATCCTTCAGCCAGACCAAACAAACGGGCGGGAAAAGTCGCCGATAAGGGCGTGATCACGCAAGAGGGTAACATGGGCATGTCCACCCTGCAGCTCTGCACATGTGGGCAAGAGTTTTGACGCTTGACTAGCTCTTCAGAGCAAGGTCCCTATCGAACCACAGACTGGCAGCATACCCTGCGTGTCTTTAGTAGCTCAGTCTCACTAGGCATGTGGTGCGGCAATACGGCTGTTGGGCATGCTCGCAGGCGGCTCATGTTTACTCTCTCGAGCTGCGTGCAGCTAAACATGCCGTCCGTTGTGCTCAGGGACCTGTCAGGACCTGGACACGCCGGCAACCATTCACTTACGGAAATAAACCAAGCGCCATATTCGAGATGCTCTGGAATCATCTGCGCGAGTACTGGAGGAATCGAGTATACGCAAGTGGAAGTGCCTGCTGTTACTGATAGGAAGCATAGCCATATGCATCCACTTCTACTTTGTTTCATACCGGAGGCCAGAACTCCAATTGAGTAGCACAGTACCAAGGACTCATTCTCGCTCCCGCCTGCACACAAGAACCATAGTTCTCGACCTCAAGCAGCGCAGCGCCCTACGTTACTCCTTTTTGTAGTACTTGCGCAGTATTTGCTCCAGGTAGGAGCACGCCTCCTCCAGCCGCCTGTTCGTTTTCGGACCGAGGGCAAAAGCCACACCAGCCAGCATCGCGTCCATGTCCAATACGCACGCTTCCATATGACTCAGCAGTTTCCCTTTCCCCTCCTGCGTCTCCTCCGCTTCGGACATGAGGTGTCTCACCAACCCGGCCAAGGTGCGATACGTCCTAAGTATGCTGTCCGATGGGAGGCGACGGTTGGTCAATACTAGCTCGTGACCAATAGCTGGCGCATCTGAAGCCGCGGATGTGGAAGAAGAAGCTTGCACACAGTCGTCCGCAAACATCAGGCCTAATGGTAAAAGCAGTCTCAGAATCCATCTAGAAACCAGATCAGGATGATCCTTGACGCTGACGTGCAGGGTTCCAGCTTCTTGCTCTCCCGGAGGAAGTCGACAAGATCGTACAGGGTTTTGTTCAGTCTGACGGAGGTCATTGCCACGTACTGGGCTTGCCAATGTTGCACTGGAGGTGGATCTGCCATAGCGATCTCGAGGTGTAATGTCTTGACACTGAGAAGATAGCGAGGCCAGGGCGCAGCCACGAGCTCGAACTTCAGCACATTGCTTACTATGCGAAGACCGTCGACCGTGAATGCGTCTTCGCAATGGACTATCCCTTCTGGGTAGTGCAGGCTGATGGTTGGTGAATTCTCTTCATAGAGTATGCTCTTGGCCTCGTTGAGTATCTGCCGGCTACACGCCAGTATTTCTGGATGACAGCGTTGAATAGCCACGCTCGGGCTGTCATCATTCGGCTTCGGACACCTTCTGAGAGTCAGGAGCTGGCGATAGACGATGTCGCGCAATTCCGGTGGGAGCTCGAGAAAGCGGAAGACGCCATCCTGCAGACGGTGGTTGTTGATCTTCTCCTCCTCTGTCGGCGCCTGGCTCTCAGCAGAGGTCTTGTCCTTTTCGGCTTTGCATTTCGAAAGCCACTGAGTCACATCGTCTTCAATTTCCTGTGCCGTTGGCGGTACTGGGGAGTCTCTCCCATCATCGGAATCATGCTCAGGTAACCACAGTAATTGTTGTACTTTCTTCCGCTTCTTCATGATGTGTGCGGAGAGCGAGGCGTCTCTCTTGCCCAACAATGTCGTGTTGCTGACCCTTTATGGAAAACTTTGGAATTCGTAAAGTTGAAGTTCCTTCTCGGGCCGCTGAGTACGGGCGACAGCAAATGTGGAAGGAGCGACCAACTGTGGCAATGCTCACAACTTGTGACGTTGTACTTCGAAGCTGGTCCGATGCAGGCATACAGGGTGACATTTTTGGGAGTTTCGCAGTATACACTCACGGCCATTCAACGTGCCGTGATGGAAGTCGAGCACAATGTGTAGCTTCTTTAACCGCTCACTCTTCGGAAGGAAAGGAAAAAGCTCCTGCATCAGTCTGCCCCATTGTACCACTGGTCAAGCATGTGGTACATGAAGACCACTGGCGTGGGAGATATGCTCTTCATTCATTAAGGTATGCCTAAGTCCATTGCAGCTATCAGTCGCTGAAGAGACGCTCCGGTCCATAGGTGTTCAGATCCGACATACGCCCTATACTACATAGTACACACCTAAGTAGCCACCGTTGAGGCAGGCGTAGCCACTGCCATCTGCAATGTATACATCCTCTCATGTTGTACTGTTCGTGCAGCGTTCACATGCTGACCTTACCGGCCGCATTTTCCGTCCCACACCCCACAATATCACGAGTGCGCTAACCAGATCAAGAAGTGAGGGCAAAGCCGGCCGCTTTGCAGTGTGACTTGATCTTGTATAGCTCGAGACATCTCACTCAAACCTCTCACGCATCATGTCGAGCTTCAGGTCAACGTCAAGGGCTTTTGGTGCCTTGACGTGCCGGGGATGCAAGCGACCAATTGCGCAAGCGAAGCAGCCCATGCAATGGCAGGCCATTCGCAGCATGTCCTTGGAGGGACAGCAGAAGGTGGGCAGGTCAGATGTGTTGTACGGTGGATGCATACTGATATAGGATAGCTGCTCTCCTCCAACCTCGACGATGCCGACCCGACTGTCTTCGAGATCATCCGAAAGGTACCGTAACGCACCCCACGCCACCACGAGCAGTTTATGATATATTCGAACAAGAGCAGCAGTCTGATAAGCACGGCAGGAGAAACGGAGGCAAAAGCACTTCATCAACCTGATCCCTTCCGAGAACTTTACCAGTCAAGCCGTGCTCGATGCGTTAGGCAGCGTAATGCAGAATAAGTACTCCGAAGGCTACCCCGGCGCACGGTATTATGGCGGCAACGAACATATCGACGAGGCAGAGCGGTTGTGTCAGGAGCGAGCACTACAAACCTTTGGGTTGAAAGAGTCGGAATGGGGCGTCAATGTACAGCCACTCTCCGGCTCACCAGCCAACCTGTATGCTTACAGCGCGCTGCTGAATACGCATGATCGCATAATGGGTCTAGACTTACCGCATGGTGGACATCTGTCGCACGGCTACCAGACACCGACGAAGAAGATCTCGGCAATCAGCAAGTACTTCGAGACCCTGCCATACAGGCTAGATGAGAAGACCGGCCTCATTGACTACAACAAGCTCGAAGAGCTAGCCCTGCTCTACCGTCCACGCATCATCATAGCCGGCACCTCCGCCTACAGCCGCTTAATAGATTACGACCGCTTCCGCAAGATCGCAGATAAGGTTGGCAACTGTTACTTGCTAAGCGATATGGCGCACATCTCCGGTCTGGTTGCAGGCGGCGTCATTCCTTCACCTTTCGAGTACAGCGACGTTGTTACCACCACTACACACAAGAGCTTAAGAGGACCGCGAGGAGCTATGATCTTCTTCCGGAAAGGTACGAGGCGATTGGATAAGAACGGCGTGGAGGAAAAATACAACCTGGAAGGTCCGATCAATTCGAGCGTGTTCCCAGGACACCAGGGAGGCCCTCACAACCACACAATCACGGCGTTGGCGGTAGCGCTACACCAGGCGCAGCAGTCGGAGTTCAAGGAGTACCAGCGAGCTGTGCTTGAGAATGCAAAGGCGCTTGCGGCGCGATTGGGCGAGAGCAAGGAGAGCGGTGGCCTTGGGTACAACATCGTCAGCGGCGGTACAGACAACCATCTTGTGCTGGTCGACCTCAAGGACAAGAACGTTGACGGTGCACGCGTAGAGCGGATACTGGAGCTCGTCGGTGTAGCAGCGAACAAGAACACCGTACCAGGTGACAAGTCCGCAATGAAGCCCGGCGGCATTCGGATGGGTACTCCAGCTATGACTACGCGTGGTCTGCAAGCTACTGACTTTAAGAGGGTTGCCGACGTCGTGCATCGTGCTGTTAACATCACCAAGATGCTAGATGGCAAGGCGATCGAGGCGGCGGAGAAGAGCGGTCGCAAGAATCCGAAGAGTGTCAATGCTTTCAGGGAGTACGTTGGCGAGGGCGAAGAGTGTGTAGAGATTGTGGAATTGCGAAGAGAGGTAGAGGATTGGGTAGGCACGTTCAGCTTGCCGTGGGACAAGTCCTCGTAGTATGGGCACGGTCTGGCGCGGAGTCTGTATGAGTGGTATGAGGATACGGATACGTGATGCATGAGCCTTGGCGTTTCTGGGTGGCGAGGAGTAGGGTGGTGGCGGCGGCTATCTGGACATAATCAGGTACTTACAAGCTCCCACAATCTACCTTTGATGGGAGTTTAGCACAGCAGCACTCATCAGTTCAGTTCACGTGGGATCCCCCAAGTGCTTGCAAAGGTCGCTCCTTCCTGTCTTGACGCGCCCTCCGCTCTGAGTTAGTGTCGCAGCCGAAGCCGCCACCTCCGACTTCATGCAACTCACTTTCACCTCACTTATACATCTCCGACATTCAAGACTAACCGCAGTCACTCATTCGCCCGCGACACGCACACAATACCAAGCACAACAATCATGGATGTGGCACTCCTTCCACCAGCAACCACTCCACCGCCTCCGGTCACGTTGACCACAGATTCATCACTCAGAGTCCCCACGCTCACTGCACACCTCTTCGGCCCAACAGCAGCAGCTACCACGTTCGACTTTGTCACCCAAACGACTGTAACGCCCACACTCAGCAATACAAAAATCTGCGCCGAGTGCGACTCCGGTATGCCTGGCGTCCTCCCAATCATGCCTCACCATACCGAGACAACGGCACAGCTCTCGGTGACGCCTTCGCAAGCGGTCGTTGGCGGCATTATCAAGCCTGGACCGACCTCTCAAGATGCGATCTGGTACCGTCAGCCTTGGACTGTGCCGGCCGCAGCTCTGCTGTGTATGTACGGGCTCTGCTCGATCGCTACGCTGGTGCTGCTGTGGTCTACTAGTAGGCTGGATTACAAGCTGAACGTAAGTAGCGATCACATGGGATCGTTGGCATAAGAAATCAAGCTCACCAAAGTACAGTGGATTGCTCATTTACAATCGCAGCCTACGCACGACGAAATTTATGACCTCTGGCTCATAAGTGCTATGGCAAACACCGACGATAGTCTGGACACACCCATTCAGCATCGCCAGCAGACCAGTCGAACGGTGGTACACCCCAGTAACGCCTCAGTGGTCGAAACTGAGATCAACTTCGAGGACGATATTCGTCAGCCCTCAGAATGGGAGGCGTACCACAACGCGACTGAACTACAGCCATACAGGCGCGCCGTTCGTCGCGTGAGAGGCTCGCTGGATGCCGACGCTCGGCTCGATAGTCAACGCTTGACAAGGGACGACTACTTCAGCATTTTGGCTAGGCAAGGCTTCGGACTCCGCTATGATGTAGAGCACTCAAGAGGTAGCATCGAGAACGAGGTGTACCGAGACCGGCAGATGCTGCATAGCGAGGGATATGACGAGGAACATGATGCGCAGATTGATGCGCGGGTGGATGCGCAGAACTATGCCTGGCGCCTGCATGAGTTGCGTAGAATGCAGACGAGGATGGCGCGGGCTGGTTTCTATTGACCAGAGTGGTGATTATGATGATGGTCGTGGGATTGGAGAGGGGTACGCACACAGTATATCGAGTCGCAGGAGTGTTGTACATGGCGGGACCTCATTGTATAGCAGCAACTGATATACTGCTGGCCTTATTAGTCATTAGCTGTCAGATGACTCAAGATACCTTGTGCTGACGCGGGCCGTAGCTTGGCCACGTTCCTGCCCTTCTTGGTCATTGTTTCATCTCTTCTACGCTTCACGACACCATTGAGTGCACGTAGCCATTCCTTGACATAATTATCATTGTTCTCTATGGCCGAGTCGGCGACATCACATGTAAGTTCGGGCATATTCGCCGGTCAACGGCTCTCCAACCAATTTCCCGCTTACCACATCGACTACACGATATTACAGTTCTCGTATGCAGTATATACGGAGATATAGCAATAACGAACCTATCCCAGATCTCAGCGCACACCGATTGTCTGTCTTTACCTCCCTGAACCCTCCGACTTAGCATTTTCCAACCATGGCCTCCAAATACTCGCCACAAAACCTCAACTCCGTCTCCGGCCTCGTGGCCGTCGTAACAGGAGGCGGCACAGGCGTCGGCCTCATGCTCGCCCGCGCCCTCGAGTCCAACGGAGCCAAAGTCTACATCACCGGCCGGCGCCACGAAAAGCTCCAGGAAGCAGCCAAACTCGCTGAGCACGACAATCTCGTCCCCATTCAAGGCTCCACAACCTCTCATGACGACCTTCAGCGAGTCGTCGACCAAATCACCAAGGAGACAGGGTACATAGATTTGCTCGTTAACAATGCAGGAATGACGACCTTCGATTCCTCGCCCAATGCTCGACCGATCCCTACAGCGCAGAGCAGTGTGAGTGAGGTGCGGGATTACTACTTCAACTACCGACCGCAACAAGTCTGGAACGAGACGCTAGAGACGAACATCTCAGCCGTCTTCACTACATCGATGGCTTTCCTCGAACTACTAGATGCAGGCAACAAGCGCCGCGCAAAAGACGCGCCCACGAGCCAAATCATCAGTATAGGCAGTGTAGGCGGCCTGACGCGCTTTACGAACAGTTTCATCTATAACGCGAGTAAAGCGGCGGTGCATCACTTGATGAAGAATCTGGGATCGTTCTTCGTGCCGTTTGATATTAGGTGTAATATTATTGCTCCGGGGTGTGAGTTGTTTCGCCACCTAGATGTCCGGGGTGAAATGAGATGTGCTGACTACGTTTCTTCAGGGTTTCCTTCAGACATGACGACTGCTGTGTCGAAGCAATACGAGGAGACTGGAGGCGTTATGCCGCGCGAGCTTGTGCCACGGCAACGGATGGGTAATGAGGAGGAGATGGCGGGTACGGTGTTGTATCTTGCTTCGAAGGCGGGAGGGTATTGCAATGGAAATGTTATGGTCATTGATGGTAAGCATGCACAAACGTCGTACCAGTTGGATTGTCACTCTTGCTAACGGTTATTGTTAGGCGGCTTTTTAGCGAACCATGCTGGTACTTACTAAGGTAGACAGCATTTCTTCCACATGCATCAACATGTCGCATAGCAGGCGTACCGGAGCTTGAGGCAACAGCCCAGATCAAAAGCATAGAAAGCCAGTAGATAGACAGTATAGCATTACGCACTACCATCTACCTCTCAGCCGCGCCTGTCGGCCGACTCGACTCAAATTTGAGCGCTCACGGGTATCGCAAATTCCAGCACCACCTCTTTCGCCGTATGTATGTCCTTCCGCACCGTCTCACTTCCCTTGCGTAGCAATGCAGGTGCAAATTTGTCCCGTCCGTCCCATATAACGCCTTCGCTGCTGCGCATGATATGTACTGTACAGATTCCCATCTCGAGCGCCACGGTATCAGATATCGGAGTAGTCGCCTCGCCTGCGGTACTTCGTAAGCTTTCGTCCTGTTCCTATCATCTGAAGGTGTTGTCAGCTGATCTGGCACTCGGATACATGAGACGGAACGCGCCACGAATTTGAAAGACGCTCCCATCTCATCGCTAAGCGCACACAATGCTGGGTTAAGCCAAGAGATGTGATGTGCTTACCTGTACGAGCTTCCTCTCCCGGACCGTCTCGGCGGCGCGCCGATACTTGAGTGCTCCTCGATCACCTCTACAATATCGTCACCCTCAACTCTCCTCTCAACCGGAGGGAGATCGTCCACAATTACCGTTTCGCGCATGCGACTCGGCTGCCGCGGCGGATTCACATCCCGTATTATCCTCTCCTGTCGGATCACCCTCTCCCTCCTGGGACTGCGCTCCGTCATCTCCGTACGCCGACTACTGCGTCGTGAGCGTGGTGAGCGCGACCGCCGCCGGGAGTAGGTGGATTCTTCTTCGTACTGGTTGCTTCGGATAAAGCCACCGCCATTGCTGAGGGACCAAAGGAGCCAGAGGATGAGGAGGAAGCCGGCGACACTGCCGAGGACTATGCCGACGACTGCGCCTGGAGCGGGTCCGGAGTTGAGGCCTTGATAGACGGCGGGAATTGCTATCGTGTTGCCATTATCGTTCTGTCGGCGTTGGAGGTGCGGTATTCGCTTGAGGAGGTGTGTTGCGGTGGTGGAGAGGGTTTGCGCGGCATGATGGAGGGTGTCGCGCAATTGTCGTGAGTCGAGGATGCGGGTGTCTTGTGAGGCGGAGGCGGCGCGTTGGTAAAGATGCGGTAAGACAGGCATGGCGCCTGGTCTCAGGCTGGAAAGGCCTGAGGGTGGCGTCTCGTCGCAGACAGTTGCGGGCTGTTGCTTCTTGCTCGTGGTGACCGTCGCACAGTCGCACAAGGCGGGCCTGCCCGGTTGCGTGGGCGTCTGGTCTTGCGATTCGGAGGACACAGACGCTGCTCCGACGTGGGGCACAGTGCTGTCAACTGGTTGCTGCGAGTGCGGGCCGGGATCGGTTCCTGCTGGTTGCGGCGATGAGCTCGGAGTGGTATGATTTCCGGAGGCTGTTCCGTGCTGTTACAATGTCTCGAGAACAATGTGTGGAATGAGCGACGAGAAGAATGTATCGATTGTGAGTTGGAAGACGAGATGGGAAGCTGACGTAGCAATGCGCGTCTCGTTGGTCTTGATTCTGCGTGGCTGGTGCCTCCGAAACGTGGTGGCCGGGCATCCACGATCCGCTTCGGCAAAATCGCAACTGAGAAGCCGACGTCACCATCACAACACCATCGCCATTAACGCGTACCAAGGCAAGCATCAAGGCCTGTCATTCATGGGATTACTTGCTCTGTTAAGAATGGCCATAAGAGGAAGCTAAGGTCGCACAGCGCTCACGGTGCAGTCAGCGGTACTTCCAGCGCCGCGACTACTTACGTGCCTCTCGGACGATAATGCAGGCCCATGTAGGAAAAGAATCGAGCAATTTGGCGCAGCCAGCTGTCCTTGCACGGGAATGATGGAACCGGTTGCCTGTTCGACAGTGCAAGCAGGTTGAAGGTATTGCAAGCCTGCTACAACACTGCGCAAGGAGTAAAGGCCGTAGGGCCTTCGTCGTGGTTTCAACACAGAATGGTGTGTAGGCTGCAGCGCCGTGGATGACTGAGATACTCGTTGCCATTAAGTTAGGCGCTGCATCGAACACGTTGTAGACATTACAGATGAAAACAGGCGGGCATTATCGCCTCACGCCTCATATACTCGTGCGCCTTCCACTTTTGCCGTCGTGCGCCATTCGCCTTTCCTATGCCCCGAATCCCGTAAGCTTCTCTCAATTGCCTCCTGAGCTACGCAACAAGACCTGTCGTCTCATGCTGAAAGTTAAGCTTCCACCGGGCTGAAGACCGTCACCATCATATCCTGACGCCAGCACAACGAGCGCGACCAGCCACCGTGCACCTCCCCACCAACAAGCAAACCGTAATACTCATCAAGTGCAAGCAAGCCCGCAATGAAGCACCGCTGATATACTTGGCCGAGAAAGTCTTCAGCATAAGCGCCAATAGTACTTTTCGCAGATACGAGGCCCGGAAAAGGAGGTGACTCTTTTCGCTGAACCAGCCACGCTCGACGTGCCGTCGTAAATCTTGCGGTCAAGCTTGAGCAACGTGCGAGTCAAAGTCTTAATGCGCTGTTTCCAGATGCGCAGTGGCCGTGTGCGGCTGGCGGAAGCGAGCCCAAGCGTTGATTAAGTGGGAGCGGTCTACTGCACACGGGGCAGGGTGTGGATGTACGAGGACCAGGCGCAGATGACGCACAGATTCTTGTTGGCGTCCCGCATGTATGTAGACGCGACAGCGAGGAACTGCAGTGAATGTATGTCTTCTGCGGATATGCTGCGGCTTCGCTCGGGCTCATCTCTTGTAAAAAACTGCAGTCGTGGATCCGGAAAGTGCACAACCCCCCTTGCAAGGCGGAAACGTGTTCGTGAGTATCAAAGGTGTGGAAAACTTCGCTTAACCGGCCAGCTTGTAAGACCCTACCCGCTTGCTCCGCTCATAGGCAAACCAAGTGGCAATAATAGACGCCGTAGCGCATAGAAGCGTGAACGCGCAGAACAGCTGCGCACCAGGCCATGAAACAGGAAAGATAGCCCCACCAACAGGCGACCCGATCAGTATACCCAACGCACCACAGAACATGTTGATACCGAAGCGTGTGCCGATCGTAGCCATATTCGTAGTCATCGAAGCCACAGCTGCACCCTGCAAGCTAACAAATGCGCCGGAGCAGAACCCGTACAGGAAGCACCAAACGATGAGCCCTGCCTGACTTTCGGTGATAGCGATCCAGCAAAAGGCTAAGATGGTTGCGCAACCAGTGCAAACAGCAAGGACATGTAGAGGATGGAAGAACTTGTCGGCAATCAAGCTAGGTATAATGCGACCAGGTATCGACCCAACGTTCAGGAAGATGAGCATGTAGAACGGCATGCCGATGCCATGCATTGCCGCGTATTGCTCCATGAAGAAGTAAGGGATGTACTGCCCCACGAAGCCGAAGAAGGTTGCCAGATTAAAGATCATGTACGGCAACTCTCTCAGTAGAGAAGTGTCGAAGATCTTTCTGCGTCCTGGAGGCTTGGCTCGTGGCTTGATGACCGCGCAGGGGATAGCGAGGGTTACCAGCGCGATGAGGCCGATCACTCGGACGGTCCAGCCGAAGCCTACTGAAGGCTGGATCTGATCAAAGATGACGGGGTACAAAACGCCGCCGAGTGAGCTTCCGGAGGCTGCGAGACCCATGACCAGTGCGCGCTTCTTAGAGAAGTAGCTAGGCAGGATCGAAGTGGCGGTGATGAAGAGGCAGCCACCACCCAGTCCGACCACAATGCCCTGCGCCAGCAACAGTTGCCAGTACTCGTGACACAAGCTCGTCATCATCAGCCCGAAGACCACGCAGAATGAGCCAAACAGCACCAGTAGCTTAGGTGAGCCTAGGTCAAAAATGGGACCCCATGAGATTGGGCTAGCACAAAGCAGAAAGCTAGTGAAGGTACCAATCCAAGAGATCTGTGAGTTGGTGTAATTTGGTAGAAGCGTGCCGCTGTAGTATGTCTGGAAAACACCAAAGGCATTGATTAAACCCCAGGTGTTAAAGAAGAGGAAGTAGCCTCCGAGCACCTGAAGCCATGCCGTAGTACCTCCATCCGGTGGCGGTCCGCCAGGGGGTCCCTTGGGCGGACCAGCACTTTGTGGTGGGTCTTTGGGAAAGTTCGGTGTGGTTGGTGTTGGTCCAGGTGATTCTGCGTAGAGGTTTCGGGGGAAGGCCGGCGTTGTTGGTGTCGGTCCTGGCGACTCCGCCGCCCGGTTGAGTGCGACAGTCGAGCCATCGGGCTGCAGGATCTCGTAAGGTCGACGTGCGCCTGGCCGGAAAGGACCCGGTCCTGATGGAAAAGCAGCTCGTGAAAACCCGTCACCATCCCTCGTGGCGGGTCTTGAGTTCCAGTCAGGGCTGCTTGCCAAGTCCAGGGACATCATGGACTGCTGCGGCGTCTCCATCTTGTAGAACGCCATTTTGCCGGTCGTGTAGCGCGCAGCCTGTGACACGCGGGTTCAGTTGTCGAAAGTGCTTGCGGTACTGTGGCCTACAGCAATGTATAGTGGTGACGACTGGCCCTCCTTTACGCGTTCTTTAGACGCGTCGGCAATGGACCGTGTACGTGAGGGGTAGTTGACGGCGGTGGCTGCTTGCAGTCAGGACGAGCTCAGCACCCGCGAGACGCCATCAGCAATAATAATGAGCGGGAAGGGTTTGATGAGAGAGAAAGGTAGAACTTTCAGGGTGATGTACAAGCGAGGCCACCTAGGGCTATCGGATAAGATGCCTGTTATCCTGCACGCGTGGCTACACGAAAGATAGGAGGCTATGAAAAGAAGGTGGAGGTCAACTTTTTCCATTTTCAGCGAGGCAAGAGGGTGCACGTCCTTCGGCATGCATAAATCGGGGCGTTAACGTCGCTCCGTCTGCTTGGCAACGGTACCTCGTGTGTGCTGTCCGAGGGTTTGGGTTTTGTTTCGGTCTTGTTATTGTGGTGCTCTCGCGTGTCATCAACAAGCTCTGCATCTGTCTGGGGCTGACAGGCTAGACAGCTGTGCAGAAGACAGCCTCGTTGATCGCAGGTTATTCCCAACTTATTGTTGTTCACCTCAGTCTCGCTCAACTCGTCCAGCCACTGCCGTGCCACAGATTGTCACAAGCTCTTCCGTGGCTCATGCAAGCGCGGGATGGCGTTCGTACCTTGCATAATACAACCGTGTGGCTTCAGGCACAGCTCTGCGATTGGAGGCGGCATGACATAGTCCGGCCTGTCCGCTGCGTCCCTCGGCGAAGAACAAAATTGGCCAAAGACGACCTCAACGACTGCATCGCAGAGCGTCCAGCTTGCACGTTTAACTGGAGCACGCAGCCTCGGGGTACAAGCAGACAGCGAGTCGTATGACCGCGAAGCAGGTGATGGTTGGTCACGCAGCAAGATATGCATTGTTCGACTTCACATCCATGATTGGCATCTAGGATGACCTATGTTGCCGACCTAAATTAAGGGGTGACCGACGTTTACAGTGGAGCCAATTGCCGCATCGCGGGGTCTTGCCCCAGAGTAGTGCACATGGTGTGTAACCGTTCCAGAAAAAGTTTGGGTGATCGCCGAAGAAGAAACGCCCTCCTTTAAACTGCGTCTGCGCGCTTTGTTGAAGCCAGTCATGCTGCCCATTTCGAAGCCTTCTAGTTTAGGCTGAGCATATCATGCGGCACCCTTGTCTGATGAGCACAGCAACGCAGGCGGCGCGGATGCACCACCGGGAGGCTAAGTGCAGGCGTCAAATGGGCGTTCGAACTGAAACGTCGCGTTACCGAGCCTAAAGGGATTCATACAAAGCTTGGCGGTTCGCCCGTCAGGAGAACCCTAGCAATCCTACCGCCCTCAACGCGGCGGATCGGCCTGCGCCAAGTAAGTATTTCGTATTCTCTCCCTGAGTAATAGGACCTAGTCGCCCTGCTACATAGACATGGTCCGCGCCCGCGACGCCTGTTTCCATTTCCCTTCGACGTTTCGTTGTACAACCCCAGATCTCGGGCGATCGTAAAGACATGGCGTCCACTCAGCTATCAGTAACGTCTGGACGGCCATTGGAGGCATCTGAACAAAACATTTCTCATCTCCAGAGCTGGCAGGACTCCGTCAACGCCCGGCCCAATTCTACCGCCCTCATTTCGCGTCATCAGAAACCCGCACAGTTCCGTTGGGTGGGCAGTCAACATACAGACACCGACCACGTGCAATGGACATATGCCGACCTGGACCGAGGCGCGCGAAGACTTGCAACTGCTCTAAACCGAATTACACACGTCGAACGGAGACCGATAGCGACCATAGTCAGGAATCAGGCAGAATGGTGTCTCTTCTACTGGGCGGCAGCCTACCTGCACTCGCCACTGGTACCGATCAACCCAGCAACCGTCAGCCGCAGTGAAGAGATCTCACATATGTTCGGGCTCACCAAGCCTGCGGTCGTTGTATGCGCGGATACTGCATTGGCGAATACCCTTGAGCAAAGTCTCTCCGCAAAGGCCTCCGCCGGCGTTCCGGTCAAAGTACTTCTCTCCAAAACCGGGGAGAAAACCTCAGCGGGATGGATGCTGCTTTCAGATATCATGGCAGGCGACCCGACGCCTCCTGATACTCCAGATGTGGTCGACAGCAAGGACACGACCATGATCCTGTTCACCAGTGGCACGACCTCCCTCCCGAAGCCATGTCATTTGAGCAGCTTTATGTGCTTGAACGCAGCATTAGGAGCCATGGAAGCGCGCAAGATCAACTCTCATCACCGATTCGTACAGCACCTGCCAAACTTCCACTCATATGGCGTTGGCTGGTCACTTGGGCTCTGGTGCATGGGTAGGGTCTTACAAGCTGGCCGGTTAAGCGAAGTTTTCCACACCTTTGATACTCACGAACACGTTTCCGCCTTGCAAGGGGGGTTGTGCACTTTCCGGATCCACGACTGCAGT
>Ga0181459_100081_pt1 | contig 16250 bp, 12 predicted proteins | sample InSIn2SAF170_FD_119060 | JGI IMG/M metagenome (GOLD analysis project Ga0181459, IMG submission 119060) | Clean room microbial communities from NASA Spacecraft Assembly Facility at Jet Propulsion Laboratory, Pasadena, California, USA -... ...
CAGAATGGGGAGGCAACTCGCCGCACAAGAGGACGCCCTCCGCCGGCACCTCGCCCGCTCCCCCATCACCCTCCGGAAAGCAGCCCATAGCCTCCGTGGACCCCTCGGCCTCCACCCCGCAATGCAAATGCAATCATCTAACAAGACTGAAAAACCGCCGCCCAAACGTGGTCTTTCCCATGCATGCATTTGTACAAACGTCATAGTGTCGCCGATTAAAAAGTCCCTTCAAAAGGTAAAAGATAAAATATATATACTCGAATAATTTCGTTCTTTTCATCGTCTGATCATAATCGATTCATAGCCCTCAATTACCCCTTTCAACACTTCTTCAATTTCGTCGATATCCTTGTTGTCCCTGCTGTCCTTGTTGATGCTGATGTGCGTAACGTGCGGCCGCGGCCGCTTGTGCCTGGTCGAAGCTCGCACCGTACGGCTGCGAAACTGGTTGTTGGAACTGCTGCTGCTGTTGTACAAAATAAGGGCTCTGTACTTGGTGTGGGCTTGGAGTACCCCATCCTTGCTGCATGCCTTGTGGTACACCCGGCGACATGCCTTGCGGGGGAAAGTAACCTCCCGGCTGTTGGTACATCTGCATTTGAGCTGGATTCGAGTACGCAAATGCTTGCGGATAGCCTTGCGGTGTCCCTATGAGCGTTGGAGTTCCGTAGGCACTCTGCGCCATCGCCAGTTGCTGCATCTCCATCATCTGTCGCTGCTGCGCCGCCATAGTTCTCCGATCAATCTCGGCTTGCATGGCTGTCGTGTTCCGGTTCGACTTAGCCGCGGCCTTCTCCTTCTCACGGTGGTCAATGTATGCTGTTAAGCCTACCGATGATGGCTCTTGTTTCTTTTTGGCATTCTGCGAAAGATCTATGAGCGGAGTACCCGTTAAACGAGCAACCTTCTCCTGCTCCCGCGCAGATAAAGAAGTCGGCTGTTGGTTTAGGAGGGACCCGGCGCCACGAGATTGAGGTCGATCAAGTAGGGGTCCAGCACCGCGAGACTGAGGTCGATCAAGTAAAGTTCCGGCGCCGCGAGACAGGGGCCGGCTCAAGGGGCGACTAGGCGGACGGGCAGCCATACCTTCTGATGTTCGTGGCAGATGAGCCCAGTCACCCGATTGTGGACGGCCCAAGGGTGGAGGAGTATGAGACTTGCTCCTTCCATGAGCATACACGGGCGAATCCCAGGATTGATAAGGAGCAGCAGCACGTTGCGCTACCCACTCATCTGGATCGAGTTTTTGCCTGTCCGGCTGAGCCTTAGGCGACATACTGGGTTGCCAGATAACAGTTCGATTCTCCGATGATTGAGGGGACGCCGAGGAGCTACGCACATGTCCCGCTGCGATTGGCGTCGTTCTGCCCGAAAGGTAGGGTTGGCTTTTCTGCTCTTTTAAAGGGACAAGGTTCTCTTTAGATCGCGAAAGGTTGCTGTCTAGAAGGCCTGGCGTTATGGTTCCGCTAGTGCCGGGGCGTTTAGCATCAGGTGCAAGTGAATACGTAGGGCCAAAATCAATAGAGGGAATATCGGCCGGGATTTCTGCTTGCTTCGCGTGTGGTTGGAAGTGAGCATCGCCAATAGCAAGATCAGGTTTCGGCGTCAAGTCCGGATTTCCAACAAACTTCAAGACTCCGCTCCGGGGACGGTCTTCGCGTCGTTCGGGCAGCTTTCGTGGTTGGGGTTGAGCTTCTTCGCTATACGTGCTTGCGTAATCTAGAGTGGACGTGGAGACTGCATCATCATCATAGCGACTGCTGGACTTGCTGGGATATCTGAATAGCGTCGAATTAGTGTAGTCGAGGCCATTGAGGGCTTCTGGGTCGACTACGTCGTTTCGTAAACTGCCGAGACTTGAGCTTGTTGTCGAGCGATTGTCATATTGCTCTCGCGAGGAAATTGAAGACCGACCTGGTACTGGCTTACGCTGAATGCCACTGCCGCTGCTATCAGGTCGCTGGCGATGAGCAAGCTCTGTAACAGGGCTAGACTGTGGTAGTTCAGCATGCTCTGGGACAGGTGGAGCTGTCGGCTGGAACGTTGTAGGTGATTCATAAAAGTCTGGCTGCTCAATGTACGGAGAAGCAGGAATCGTGGGCAAACGATTACCAGAATGCCCGGATCGGGAGCTGTTGGCGCTCTGCAGGTACTGATCAGCTGCAAAACCACGATTGTTAGCGCTCAGGTGCATTTGGTTCCCGTCCTCCCCACGACGGTCATAATCACCACTTCGCCGACTGTTCAAACTATCTTGACTTCTCCAAGCCGCCGCAGCTCCAGCCACCGCAATGCCGGCGGGAAGGGGGGTATTCGTGGCATCGGCCAGCTGCTGGAGCGTCGCAGGGTCCATCTGCGCACTAGGCTTCATCATAGGCGGAGGATGGTATGGCTGTACCGGAGGTCGCTGGCTCGGTGCATGAGCGAAGGAAGGCGGTGATGCGACAGGACCACGTGGTGGGGCGGTGGGCGCGATTTGGATCTCTGGTAGATTCCGGGCGTCTGGGCTTGGGGCCTCCCCGTCCGAAGTGTACCCTTCGTAAGCCTGAGCACCATTGGCTTGGCCTAGCTCCGGCGGAGGACTGTCATAGTTATTCACATTCGTGCCACGAGCCAATCGGGAAGGCGTGTCTGCCTGATACTGCTTATAGCCATTCGTTTGCTCTGACACTGATCGCTTATGACGAGGCGTTGAAAACGTGGATGTAGGGGGTGCGGAGTCTACACGACGTGGTGGTGCTTGTGGCTCGAATTCCTCGGTACGAGCGGGTGACGGCTGGCGAGTTGACGGTTGCGAGCGTATAGAGCCGCGGTCCTCGAATCTTAGGGTACCGCTGCGAGAAGGAGGCAAGCTAGTGCGGCTCATGGTGTTTCTTCGGCTGGTGGTCTTGCTCCGGTTTCGTGTTGGAGTGGCCGTCATGCGTGTGGAAGTCAGATCCTTCAACTGCTTCCTCCATTGTCTCTCGGACCAGGACTGGCTACCTTCGGCGTGGATCAAACCGACAACGTCCCACATTTCCAGATAGCCGTAACGCCTGTCGTGAGGCATGGCGAACATCAAGCCGCGAGTGTCCAGCACATCCGAAACCAGTTTATTCGGGCGTCCATACAAGGCAAATGCGTCGAACACTGGGAACAGGAATCGAAGCATAATTTCGAAACCAGACACGGCGGGGTGCGTCTCGGGCATGACAAAAACGAAGCCCTCAGTGACGGATTCGGGATTCGAGTGGATTGTGATCTTACCCTCGATTTTCACGAGTGTAGATTGATCGATGAGCGGCTTCGACTGCGGATAGATCGCGTAGCACGAGTATGCCTCTGTGACGGTTGCAATGGGCCGCGTCTTTTTCGTGATCTTCTTCGTGTCGTAAAACTTCATGTCACCCTTGAGTACGACTGGCGACCGATTATAGATGTTCTGCTTCTTCTGCGTCTTCTGGAGCTTGGCATATTCCTTTTCGTCTGGCGGGGTCACGACGCACCAGCACCGGCGCCAGGGAGTGCCTGCGCCGAAGCGGACACGCGCCCAATCTTCGTGCTTCGCACGTTGCCGATCGAGAATGATGCGAATGTTGTTTAGAGTCTTGCCCTTGCCTGCAATCAATGCTCCGGTATACGCCTCCTGCAGCGTCATGTGCTCATACATGGCTAGTCGGATGCCGGCAGTCCATTGAGTGAGGGAGTTGAACGAGTTGAAGTGGAAGAGGTATTTGTTGCTCGCCGCGGTAGAGACGCTTAGAATGTTGTCAAGCTTCTTGCCGTCGCTGAGGACCATGGATGGCATCTGAACAGCTGGTTAGCGAAGGGACGAATGGCGTCATTGGACTCCTTACCATGTGGATTGCAGCATCTGTGAGGTTGATGAAGGTGGGCAGCACTTCGGCGTCGCCGCTGACCTTGTCCAGCTCGCTGGCGTCCCAAAGTGACAGGATAGTGCCCACGAGCTGGGCGAAGCACTCTTGCCATACGCGGTCTGGAGCGGGACGGCCGCCTGCAGTTCTGTTAGTGACACAAGACGGGCTAAACTTGGCAGCGTTGACATACGCGTGTCGGTGTCGTGGAACTTGAGAAAGTAGCCCTCCTGGTACAGCTTGTTCGAGTGACTGTTGAGAAAGGTGAAGATGCGCTGCAGCTCAGGGAGCGTGTCCTGGCCCACCTCCATCATTGGAGGCTGGTACGTCTGAATCATGGACATGGGGCGCGATGACGGTCGTGAGTCCGGGCGAGGCTGCGCAGCTGGGCTGGCCGACGAGAAGTCGGGGCCGTCTAAATTGGTGGTGGAGGACGAGGGGTCCACGGAGGCTATGGGCTGCTTTCCGGAGGGTGATGGGGGAGCGGGCGAGGTGCCGGCGGAGGGCGTCCTCTTGTGCGGCGAGTTGCCTCCCCATTCTGACATGAAAGAGAGTACTGTGAGGGAGCGTAGCATTAGTGAATGTTGGTGTAGCGCGGTACGGTGAAGGGAGGGGTGCGGGAGTGGTGAACGAGGAGTGTGGGCAACTTACCTCTCTTAGACCGAACCATGATGGCGACTGCGCGATTGGGCTACTGTAGGTTGCAACCGGGCAGCCTTCCGCACACAGATTGTCCTGGAGAGCGTCCTGCTTGCGGCGCGTTGGTGTTGATGTTCAGCCACGCAAGCCACGGATGCGCCGGCTCAACGCAAGGGTGGAGAAGGACACGGGGTGAGCAGAGCAACGAAAGCGAGCGACGGCAGGAGTGGAAAACGATGGGAGCACTGGGAAGTTGGGGAAGAGTGAGAACGAGTGGTATAAAGCGAGGAAGAGGACGAGGACGAGCGTGTATGGGAGCGAGCGGAGCACTAGAGGTGCACTTGGGGTGTGGAGCTGGGTGGGCCAGGCTTGGAGGAATTTCTGGGCGAGGCGACAGGGATTTGTGATGACGAAAAGCTCGGTGAGTGGCTTTGCGATCTGGCGATCTCCCAATATCGACGTCGTAAAGCCAGGAACCGGGCTGCTCAGAATGCACCAGCTGTCTCGAAGCGGTCACACGGGTGGGTAGGGTCAAAAAGCAAAGCGTGGCACGCGGCCATAATAGGGAGCGAGCGTGAAGAAAGATGGGCGCGGGTCTGGCGGCCCAGCTTACGAGTCTTTTGTCACCATGGAGCTTTCGTATCCAATAATGCCACGGCGTCGACAGCTGCGATGCTAGTCGAAACAGGCTGGAGGCCATGGCCAGTCACTGCTCCAGCGCGATGACGGCGCTGTAAATTGCGGGAGCTGCTGGAATGCAGCGCCGACGACTGGAGCAACAAGGAAATTTATAGCAGAGGACCGGTTGCAGGCACCGCGCCACAGCGGCTCCGGATGTGGCTCCCTGTCAGCAATCTGGCGGGAGCGGGCAAGGCCTCCATGTCCAGCTGCATGCTCCATGCTCCATGCTCCATGCTCCATGCTCCTTCACGATGCAGCTGTCAGCTCAATCCGGACGTGCTTGGGCCAGCGGCTGGTACGACAGCCAGATGCAGACATGTCCTGCGAGCCAGGCTGCGCGGGCTGACGTTGCGTTTGTCCACGCTTTCGAATGCACGAATGCGATAGAAAGTTTGCTTCACACCGTAGAGTTGGAGGGTGGAGGCTGACCAAGTAGCTACGGTGAGACGGTCACGTGATCACGAGCCTGCGCTAGTCGCAATCGGTCCAGCTCTCGCGCCGCGCTATCACTGCGCAACGTGAAACCCAAACATCACCTCGAAGCTCGCCGTGGTTCATAGGAACCAACACCCCGGACCCTCTCGCTGATTGAGAGGGTCTCTCTCTCTTCGCTCATTCCACTCTATGCTTTTCCCATACGAAGAAGCTGGTATCAGATGACGAGTATCCTCCTGGCCACTTCTACTTGATCGCGTCGCACAAGTACCTCCCCGCTCTGTCCTGCACCTACTTCCCCACATCCCACCACCACCTCGTTGGTCCTACTGCTACCGTCATGGCTTCGTCGCCAAGCTTCCCTTCGTTGTCTCAATCAAGCCTCGCCAGCACACCCATCCAAACTACAACCGTCGTCTCGCAGGCCAGTCAGGCAGAACGGGACAGTAAGAAGAAGAGGGCCAGGGAACACTTCAACAACATCAGCAGCAAGTTTCAGGGATTTAAAGTCTACAATGTGGACTCGCAGGCCTCAGCGCAGCGGCAACCCAAGAGACGCAGACTCGATATGCCAGAACCCACCAGCTTGAGTTCTCAGATAAAGCCGAAACCTACACTCACCCAGTCGACTCCTTACCAAGGCACCGACCTTGGCGATAAGCAATATCGTGTTGAGCCTTCCCGCGATTGGGAAATCGCATATCCATACAGACGTTGCACAAGTAAGTCGTCTCTAGATTGTCCTGACGCTGACCTCACTGACGTGCACTGTTGTCTGCAGTACCGGACAACATTGACATCAGCCCAAACGACACTGTCTTCGTCAAACCCGAGCGTAAAGAGGACATTGCTCCCAATGCTCCCATACAAGGATGGGTAGCCTGGATTCTCGAGATTCGCGGTGGGAATGGCGAACACATATACGTGCGTGTCTACTGGATGTATCGTCCGGAAGATCTTCCTGGCGGTCGCCAACCGTATCATGGCTGGAATGAATTGGTTGCTAGCAACGACATGGCTATTATCAGCGCCGCCACAATTGATGGAAAGGCAGATGTGAAGCATTGGGTAGAGAAGCCTGACGAGGACCAGCGTTTGCGCTTGGACGAGCTCTATTGGCGGCAGACGCTTGATGTCAGCGGGGGAAACATACTTTCGGTAATTTCCCCTTTGCTAGTTGCACCCTTGACTAGTCCTAACTAAGAGACAGGAACTCCCTAAATATTGCAGTGACAGACAGCCCTACAATCCCGACGAGGTCCTGATCAAATGTGAGAGCTGTGGGGAATGGCTCCACAAGTCCTGTGTCGAAAGGGATGCTGTCCGTACTGCCTACGAGACCCATGGCATACCGTACCCCAAACACGCCGAAGTATTTGGTCTGTACACCACGCCTTCCGCCGTCCAAATAACACAGTCGAAACGTCGCCGCTCGTCAGGGGTAATATCGACAAATGTAATCCTAAAGGGGAGTGGCAAGAAAAATCATATCAGAGTGGAAGATTACAAACCATCGTTCTCAGCCAAGGTGACCGTTACACGCAATAGAAGGTTGCGCCTACTTGTCACGGACCGACGGCCAGAAAGCTCTAAACACTCCAAACAGGGTACACTCACCCAGAAAAAGAAACCCAAGCTAGCCTGGGAGGTGCCAGCCAGGTGTTTAACTTGTGGAGAGTTGATTGACGACATGAAGCAAGCGGCAGCCGATGAAGACGAGGAAGACGCAGCAGACAGGATAACTTTAGAGCATCCAGACGCTAATGCTGCTGCGAACGAGCGCACCGAACTCCGAGATGAGAGTACTGAACCGGCTCATGGAGCCTTTGTCGAAGAGTCATTACAAACAGACGAAAATGCCGACTCCGCAAGAGAGGAGGATTGGATGGAGTCTGCTCAGTCCCGTGAGCCCGCTTTCTGGACCCAATATCTCACGTTCACCGAGGCTGAAGCGAGTGCACAGGAAATATGAGCGTCGAGCGTTTAGTCGATATGCATCCTCGTCCTTCTACCCCGTCAACCTTCTCCGCTGGAGTTCGCACGATTAGAAGACTGTTCCGAGTGACATAATGACCCTGCGGTTTATCTTGTGATTTTTAAGGCAAATCGAAGTGTAGTCTACTCTGGAACACTTGGGGCGGCGAGTGCCATATCCTATCACCAGTGTCTGTTTGTGACGAGAGGATACGCTTCAGAGCGTTGGTCAGTCATTTTCATTACGCTTGACTGAGTACGACGGAACGACACCTGGACAAACCCCCGGCTACTGAAGATATGGATTTAGACACGTATAACTGGTATACAAGCATCGTAAGCTTCTGATGAGCTCAATAACGCCCTAGCTTCCTTAAATGAGAGCATGTAAAGGTCAATAGTGTAGGGCTAGGTCTGTCTAGTGGGACGTGAAATAGCTCTAGCAATGCGCTGAGATAATCTAAATCTACTGAGCAAACTCTAATTACAACTGCTACCTTGTGCTGCAAGAGCCGATGTCTTACTTTCCTAGATCATAGACCTCCTATGCGGATTGTAGTAAGGTTGTCTCACATAAGCGCGATGATGACACGGTGTCATGTGACTGTTCCCTGCACCTTGTGTTCACTTAGGTACCTACACTACACTGTTCAAGTTTGTAAATTGGTTACAAGCGGGGGTATATCCATCCATCCCATCCATGCTGTCGGATGAAAAGAACCCACGAACGCCATCGCTATATGCATCCTCACACCCCAGAAACTCCTTTAATGCTATAAATACAAGCTCGAACTTCTTTCCTTCGCTTATTAAGCCCTCGTTATGCTTCTCTACACCGAGTTGACCGAAGCCAGATTGCTAAACCACCTCAGGCAACCTCGAATGATTTCGTTCTCCATTCTTTCTTACTCGGAACACCAAGCAGCTCAGTACACTCACTCAGGAGGCAGTCTATTCCTCCCGATCCCGATCTTGAGCATGAGCTTTCCCCTCCCCGCGCTCCCCGGCACCGGCATCTCCCGCTCGATTCTAGCAAGCGAGGGCTCAGCAGATGCCTGCCTCTTTGACACCCTCTCCTCACCATCAATCTCCTCAGCCGCTTTACGCTTCCGGCTCGCCGAATCGTTAGGAAACCGGGAGAGCAGCTCGGGAGCTAGTTTCAAAGTGATGATCTGACTCCATTTCGGCTTCTTCACTTTAGGTTTCGGGGCGTGGGCTTTGGGGGGTTTGGGAGGCGGCGTAGGTTTAGGGGCGGGCGTGAATTTGAGCGTGGGTGTTGATCGAGGTGTTGAGGTTGCCGTGTGACTGTCTCGCGGGATGATGATGGAGGGGACAGGTGCGGGTGGTGGTGTTGGTGAAACTGTAGGGACTAGTGGTGGTGGTGTGGGTTCTGATACTGGAGCCATTACAGGGTCAGAAACAGGTGCGGCCGCGGGTGCCGGCGAAAGTGTTGGTATCATTTGCTGAATAGGCGGGGCTACTAATTGGAGAACCGGAGACGGCGACTTCGGCCTGGGGCTGGGGCTGCGCGGTGGAGGAGCAGGGGTCTCTAACATCGATGGAGAAACCGCAGGCTGATCTAGAACGGGAGGAACCGCAGGCTGATGTGGGATGGGAGAAACTGGAGGTTCATCTTGGACTAGGGGAGCCATAGGCTGTTCTTGGACCGGCCTGGGTGTCTTTACCTTCTCTCCAACCGGACTGGGCTCCTTAGGCTTAGTCTTCAACTGCAACTTCAAGCCCACCTTCTCTTTCTGTGGCGCGACGAGGGGTTGCTTCTGTTCTGTCCGAAATCTCTCACTGTGATAGAATCGCAGCTGCCCATTTCCAAGATGCTGAACATTCCAGTATCTCGGGTATTTGAGACGGATCTCCAGCTTGTTGACCGGCGTAATAAAAGTCCCACAGATGTCGAGCAACTCGGTGACATCGCGGACGGATGTTTTGTCAGACTCGAGCGCCTTTTGTAGCGCTTTGCGAAGGGATTCTTTGAGTGCCGCGTTCTCGCCGATTTCCAGATCCGCCTTCAAAGCTCGGAGCGCACCATCTAATTTCCGACGAGCGAGGTCAGCTTCGCGAACGGAAGGCCCTTCGTCCTGGTTGACGACTACTAGTCCACCATTCGCATGTTCCGACGGCTTCTCGGGAACGAAGGTATCCCCAATCGCAAGCTGTCCGATCGCGGTAGCGAGGGTACGCAGCATTTCAGCTCGGAAATAGGGACTCGGGTCCGAAGCTATCTCATGGACCATGTACTGAAGAACGCTGTCCTTCTTTACCATGCCTAGCCGCAGAAGGCAGCTCCACGCGTTCAAACGAACATTGTCTGCATTGCCGATTCGGGTGTACTGTAAGAACTCTGAAGGTTTCAGAGGAACATCGTTGCTGATCATCAACATGACGCCGCACTCCAGCGCCGTGGTTGTGTAAATGTTCTGGAATGTTGGGATCCACTCGTCAAGACGCTGGTGGCGGCCCAGTTCCTCGATGGCTTTCCTTCTGAATTCGAACTCTTCTGCTTCTTCTACAATGCTAAGAGTAGGATCTTGATTCGCAATAGGTAATTTGGTGCTCTTAAGGCTTTGCGCAAGACAACGCATGAGCGTAGCGAGGTAGTGATCGTCGCTGTAATCGTTTCCTCGGTTATCGTTGTAGCGCATAGTATCGAGCAGGAACCGCTTCACTTGCATTGGCGCTCTTCCATCCGTATGTTTGATTTTAGCAATTGCTTTAGGAATTGCGCACTGAATAATGTAGGAACTTCGATCAGAGAAATCGTTCGATCGCGTCATAGGTGATCCCGGAATACAATATAGCTCCCGAAAGGCCTTCTCGAGGTGAAAGAAGCCGATCCATTCAAGATTCTCCTTCGCACTTGCGGCCAGAACATCGGCAGCCATAGTTCGAATGCCGTGGAAGTATCGGTGATCCATCAAGGTTTTTACCAAAAAACTAGATATGAGGGGGTGTCCTTCTTTGAGTGCAAGATATTGGATAGACTAGATTGTTAGCGTGAATAAATGTGAAGATGATGTGTACATACCTCCGCCTGAGCTACAACGTCCTTATCCTGTTGCAGCTGCGACACATACATGTACGATGGCATATCGTTGATGTTTGCGCGGCATATCCATTCGAAGTCAGCATCCACCCGGATCCACTCGTACGATTCCTGGTCCATCCTAGCCTCGTCGTCCGGTGACCATTCCGAGATCTTCCACTCGTTGGCCTCTTCAGCTGTCATGAACAAGTCTCCGAGTGAGTAGAAAGTAACATCTTCTTGCGACTCTCCACCTGCATCTAGGCCTTGCGCGGCAGCCGCTCTTTCTTTCTGCAGGCGGTTGCGTTTGAGACGTTTATATTTTGTGTTGTAAGGAATTTCAACCTTGACGGTCGACGAATTGATGTCCACAATATGTTCGTATGGCGTCCCATCAGCTTCGTGTATTCGGATGGTCATGGGGCCTACGAAAGCGGGCCATTCGTTGCTGGGGCGGAATCCGTGTTGTTTTTCTTTAGCCTCCCTCAGAAACTCGTTGGCAGCGAGTGAACGCTCTTCAGTCCGAAGCGTGGGATCAGCTTGAGTTTGCTTGATTGTGAGCTGGATACACTGCTTCCTCTTGTTGAATGTTGGCGAGCATTCAAAACTCGGACATCCAGAACCGTAAACCCATTGGTTAAAGAAGGTATCTAGCTTCTGGTGGCCAACCTTTTCGCAAATGTCGAGGAACGCATCCGTAGAAATAGCACCATTGGGCAATTTCTCGTTTCGAGCGTTGAAAAGTAGGCGATACAGACATCGATCGACGCCGTTCTTTCCACTCTGCTTGACCAGTCTGTTATGTAAGATGGAGAGAATTACAAGGGCTTTGAGCTCCATGAATTCGAATTCTCCAGGATCCAACGCAAGGTAGTCGCCAAGATCGAAAAGTGAGGGTCGCCTATTGTCTAGTTGGATGATCTTATCAGCCATCATCTTTTGACGAAAACGGTGGTCATTGCGACCAAAAAGCTCGCGGAGATATAGCTCAGTCATGAACCACGACCCTCCAACAATGATCCAGTGATCCTTAGGACGTTGAGCAATGACATTAACTCCTATCCACTGGCTAGCCACAGCGTGGATGAGAGTTCTAGTGGTGCTCTCCAGAGGTTCCCAGATGGTCTCCGGGAAGAGCAGTCGGGAGCTGCAAATAGAGAATGACGCAGTGTGAGCGACATCGCACTCGAGATCGTCTACGAAAGCGAGTTTGTACGCCTTCTCGAAAGGATAGCTTTGATAGCGCTCCGTAAAGCTATCGAGTGTCCTTGCAAGCATCATAGCGCTGTTGCGGACTTCATCGGCTTTCCCCGGAAGACAGAAGGCGTGAACCCTAATCGCATTTGAGCCAAGCCGCTCATCATCAGATGTATCGCGGTATTCGGATAAATCCACGTGCTCGAATGGCCCTATCACGATACCGATATGTTGAGGAAGTACGGGAATTGCGCAGGTGAAGCTTGACGTTTTCCGCGTGGGGTCTGTAGAGTCCGGGATCTATATAAGTTAGTAGGAACAAAATTAACAATGGTCATTAGCCCACTAACATCATCAGTCAACTCCCCGGAACAAATGACAGCCATTTCCATAGCCTTTTCTTCCTCAGCCAAATCGACATGATCATCGTCGGCATCGCTCATGACACTATCAGCCTTCGAGCATCCGTTAACTTGCGCGTCGCCATTTTCTGCAGCATCCAACCGGCGACCTTTGCTCAAAGCATCTCCTATAGTCCGGGGGTAACGAATAGATATGTCGAAGATACATTTGGTAATTCCATCATCCACACAGGGAAAGAGACACGACGCAATTCCAGGGAATGGTGAGTTCTTTGTGTAAGCATGGGGATACCTAGCATCGCCGTCCTCGATCCCAGCGAAATGAAGCGCATCCCGGAAATCCTCTAGTATATATTCGATTTCCACCTTTATCGGCGCGTAAAGGCTTTCCCCCAGCGTACCGATGCCGTTTGCGTAGGCTTCCTGGTCTACCATAGCATCCTCCAGCCGTATCGTCCTGATCTTGACTTTGTCCGGAATGGTGATGGCGAGCTCGCTCTCGATACCGGACACATGGCGCTGGATTCGCTGCTTCGGAAGAGAATACTGTTCTATGCCCGCTCCAGGATAAAGCTTTAGGCGCTGGTACAGGTCCGAATAATTACTGGCGGCGACTCGACCTTCGACTTTTATCGACGTGGGCTTCAACTGCCGACAGCTCAGTTGTATTGTCCGAAGGTGCGGAACCTGTGGTTGAATGTCTAGTGTAGTCTTTCCTTTGACAACTCGCGGCGAGAAGCTAAAATCGAGCTCCAGCTTCTGTTTCAACACGGTAAAGGCGGTCGCGGAGGCATCGTCGAGACCGTCGTCGATCTCGATGGGCGCCATGATAGGCCGCGCAGGAGAGGCCTGCTCCCAAATTAAGGGTCGCGAGGCGGAGTGTGGCGGATGCGGTCGTGTTGGTTTGGTCGTGAAGTTGTGGGCGCGGTCTCAGGATGGAGATTGAGTGAGCTCTCCAGGCGCCAGGAGTTTCTCCGATCCGGCCCACGTTTTCTTGGCGCTCCACTTTTCTTTGACTACACCTTGTTGCGACCTCTTTCACTTCCTTCACCGCAATTCACTTGGCCGCAACCATGATCCAACAACGGAAATCTTAACGGTGCCCTTAAACCTAGTAGGTGTCGTCGCTGGTTTGTGCCCACAAAGACCGCCGCGATAGCAACGAAGACCGCCGAAGTAGCACATACGTTACCATATTTGGTCGCTTGCTCCGGGTGATCTCCTTAAAGAAGAGCCCACATTCACCCCAGAGCTCTATTCCATCACGCTAGAAACAGGTGCACGGGATTTGCGTAATGGGAATTGGCACGACACTCTCGACGTTTTGGGTCACTAGTCGGCAGCTGCTATGAAGATCAATATCGGCAGAAGCACATCCATGTCATTGCCGATTCCACTTCAGATTTCGAGGTAGTCTCTCCTCTCAATCTACTCTCACGCGCAAAATCGATACAGTGAATATTAGACTCGAGCGAGGACTATGTGCCCTCCGTAACAGTAGTTACTCTACGGGAAATCGGTAACCCTCTGTGCCCCATCTGTAGATTGCTAGTTCGTTGATTTACCGATATATACTCACCAAATACGACTTTTCAGCTCTGTTGTTCCTGATTAATCTCATCTATACTGTGTCTCTTATATATCGACAATATCCGCTTCCCAAAAGCAAGGCCTCTTTAAACTTCATTATGCACCCCTTCGCGGCCTCCCGATTCCTCCTCTCCCTCGCAACGGCAATCCATATCTCCTAAGCCGCAACGTCTGCATTACAGCCGCATTTTCCCTGTCCAGTTCCATCAGCGTAGCCCAAGGTTGGAGTCTCACCTCTTATCACATGACGCCGTGCTACGACTACGCCGTCTTCTCAAATAACACCGGGTGCACATTCTATATCCTCCCTTGAGCACTTGTTTGCCTCATCTAGTCCGTTCAGCTCATGTGCTGCGTTGTCGTCTTCATACTTGTGGTCCGTGCGCGGAGTTTGCTGAGCCCCTTCCTTCAGATCGGCTAATCGTTGTATGAAGAAGCTCTTCATTATCTCGGGACACGTCTGCAGGTTGAGATTGATAAGAAGACTCTCCGCGAAGAATCTTAGTGTGTCATCCGAGACATTCTCAGAATGAGCAGCAAACCAGAATTCTGCCCCAGCCACGAGCTCCATCCACTCATCGGCGCTGAGAGTTAGACTTTCAAGGATATCTAGGCGATTACTCGCAATCGCATGATGGAGGGGTGTCCAATTTTGTCGATCACGGGTTACTAACGAGCCACGGGCTTCGATGAGCTGGTGAACAGCATCTACTTCTCCCTCTGAGCATGCCCAGCTAAGTGCATCTCGTCCATTACGGTCCTTCTTAGCAGTATATGGGTGCATTGCGAGAATTTCTTTGGTTAGATAGCGCCATGTCTCACCGTGGCTCACTGCAAGATGTGATAATGCATCGCGTTCCTCGTCATCTTGCTCGCTAGACTCATACGCATAAGCGCATAGCACCGCATCGACCTCGTCCTTGTCCAGAATGGCGGCGAACAAACTATAAGGCGGGGACTCCTCCCAGCCGGACATGCCTTCGAGATTCAAAGACTCCAAAATATTCTGCACAAATCGAGTTTTCAGATCCGGCAAGTCGTTATCTACCGTTCTTACCTCAATTTGTCTGTAGCAGATGTACTGTAAGCGCAGCCAAAGATTCCGAATCATGTCTGTTGTATGTGTGGTATAGGTCGTTTTCGATAATGTTTAAGCATGGAATAAGTGCCATTGATGATCATTCTCTTGCACTTCAGGGCTTGTGTCCCAGCCAGGAGATGTCTATAGATGCCACTCAGCTTATAGATGCATTCTCGGGCTTGGTCTTCACTGAGACTGTCGTCTAAGATAGAAAGCGCCCATCGCAACTCACTAACCGCCTCTCCAGTCTTGTCTTCCAACATATGCCTGGAGCTTAACTTGAGTGCCGCCTCAATAGCATCCTGTATCGGGGACTTGCATTTAGAAGCAACAATTACAGGAATGATACAGAGAACTGCATCTCGTCTCGACCCAAGCCCGTTTTGGACGAAAGAGTCAATGAGATCTTTCACGCACTGATTTTCGATACCGTAGCCCTCACTGCACCTTGAAAAGCCCGACCCACCGAAGGGTCGGTCGCAGGTGGATAGGAGTGCTCTTAGGAACCCCGTGAAAACATCTTGACAGCACATCTGGGACAAAGTACCGTTGACCGAACTTGACAAGACGGCAACGTCTTTGCTCGCCGGTTGTGACATACTCAAAGTATTCCAGCCAAAGTAGCGCCGAGCAGTTGGGATTTGGGAATTGCTTGGCCCCATCCTGAATGATTTGGAGCTTGACTGTACCCATAGTGTTGCGGCAGAGAGTGAAGTAGACGCTCCTTTGTACATCGAGTCCTCTAAGAATGCTGTGTCGGCACTAAGGGATCAGCGTCACCACAGGAAGCATAAACAATGGAAGTAGATCTGTCGCCAATAGAACTACCTGTGATCTCCGTGTTTGATTTCACACATTTAGGTCCGAGGCTCTTTGGATCTATAGCTGCTCGCAATAGACACCATGACCACCATGAAGAATCTGGAGCTTGAGAAATCGTATTGGGGTATCCTCGCATGTGCGATCGCCATTCTGAGGGCATGCTGCATTGACTTAATTGAAATGCCAGCCAGTCAAGCTCACAGCCGCGGAGGGTGACATCAGAAGACCAATTCAATAAAATGTTGTCGGATCTATGAAGACGTCTTGTCCTCAGAAGTGCACGCAATACACTCACCAATAGAACTGCAGATAGTTGGAATACCGCGATCGTAGAGTGAACACCCCGTAAACCAACGAATTGGGCAACAAAACCAACCGATGTGATGATTACGGCGATCCAGGTGAGCTGAGCATCTCACTTCGTACTGTGCTTTCTCCAGGATGAGACATATTGCTGAAGGGGGCGCTTTGCATCGTCGTATGCAAAGGAGTCGAAGGACTGGTCGCCAACCACCTGACCCCCAGGTTGGATCCAGTACAACGTAGAATAAGCCAACCCAGGTTTGAGACCTTCT
>Ga0181459_100084_pt1 | contig 16050 bp, 17 predicted proteins | sample InSIn2SAF170_FD_119060 | JGI IMG/M metagenome (GOLD analysis project Ga0181459, IMG submission 119060) | Clean room microbial communities from NASA Spacecraft Assembly Facility at Jet Propulsion Laboratory, Pasadena, California, USA -... ...
GCATTTATACCTATTTGAGTCACACATTAACTTATACATTTCTGCATATAAATCGTGTATAAGAACAAAATGCATGTTTTAATCACTAATATAATTTTTTCATTCTCCCATGTCAGGTGCACGGCAGGCTCACCTAGGAGTGAAGGGCTTTTGGGATCGAACTCCCACCTTCACAGAGATATGGTAACATCCATTTTATCTCAAGTGTCATGACCGAGTTGTGATGGCAAGGGAAACGAAGGCTAGGGACCATGGTGGGAGGCCTCAGGTGACAGAGCAGGAGGAACAACCTAGTGCCTCGGGTGGAACAACAGGTCATAAGGTAGTCTCCAGCTTCGTTAATGATGCAACCAATGCATACCACGAAGAGATCAGTGAAGAAATCAAGAGTCTGACTGAGGAATGGGAACACCACTTTAACCATCACGGGAGTGTGACAGATATATGAATGGAGGATTGGCGAGAAATGGTGCTAGATCTTGGCAATACTCACAGGTGGGTGATTGAGTTTAAGTAGATATTGTACCTGTATTGGACCATGAAAATCATCCTACAAAAGGCCTTAGAGAAAATTTCAGTGAGCATGGTGACAGAAGTACAAGACTTCCCCAAATACAAGCAGAAATCGAGAAACTATAATTCCAACTACAATATAATATGGACACATCATTCGCATCAGGAATCACCTCCCCTATCTTTTACCATTGACAGTGCTACCTAGCTCCAATGCTAAGGACCCGACTATGATCGAATCTTCTTCTGCCAAGTAAGATGAATATGATGATAGTTGGTTTTTATTTTTTATTATTATATATGCGAACAACTCTTAATTTTCAGTTCGAAGTTTTATATTCTTGTAGGAAAATAGAGTATGGACAAGGAGATAATGTAAAAACTTATATAGTTTGGGTAGAAAGACTTATCACTTTTTGCTACTTGATGGCTTATCATGCGGTTATGTGGTTAATAGACTTGGTTTCCCAGTGCAAAAGTTGAGGCCACCTAACCAGTTTTATGTGGTTGTAACTTGCTTATATATTAATGAAAATGAAATGATCTACCAAGCTTAAATTATATATATATATATATAACATTATCTTGTAAATAATCTATTATCCTAACAAAATTTATAATTGTTTTGTTTTAATATGAAGTTTCTTTCATTTCTTTCACCAATAAATATGTTATTGCTTTTAAATTTATGTATTTACTTATTCTATTTACTTTAGTAATTGAATAGGTAAAAATATTGAGAATTGTCTCTTATCGGTCATCCTAAGAAGGACAAAAAACAATTGTCAATTATTGATGCATTTGGTCTCCCACAATACTCTAATCAACCATGTAATCTTCAAAATGAAGTTGATGTTCCTCTACATAAAGATGATGAATCAAATAGTGTAGAGCTTGTTGGAAAATAAAATGCATCAAAGAAACACAAAAGTATATTCAAATCTAAATGGAATACAATATTTATGCATTTTAAAAGATTATAATGATAATGAAGGGATAAAATGTTCTTGGTCTGTTACATCTAAATGAGAAGCTCATAAATTCTCTTTATAAATTTTGGAGGGACACAAAAAATGAAGTAATATTCCAATCATTAAAAATGTCACACTAATGGTAGATGCAGAGAATGAAAAAATTATATTAGTGATTAAAACATGCATTTTGTTCTTATACACGATTTATATGCAGAAATGTATAAGTTAATGTGTGACTCAAATAGGTATAAATGCACTCCACACATGCCTCTAACGGATGAATATGTTGCATACACAGATAGATCATCAGGAACAAAGTTTCTTCAAGTTGTTAAAGAGGTGTATTGGAACAAATTAAAAGAGGAGATTTTACACAACCCATTTTACTCTATTTTAGTTGATGAAAGCATTGAATGAACTATGGAACACCATTTGATTATTTATATCACATATTTGACAAATGGATGAAGAGGTCAATGTGTAAAAATGTTAATAGGTTTGCTTCACGTAAAGGATAGATCAACTTAGTGTATGTATGATGTAGTGAGAACTCCTTTAATGGAAATGAATCTATCTTTGATGAAGTTAGTTGGTTTTGGTTCAGATGGTGCATCTTACATGAGGGGTATTCATGAAGGTTCACCTTCTAAGGTTTGTTAAAACTCTCCTCATTTATTGGATATCCATTACACATCTCATAGGGGAGCATTAACAATAAATTATGCTTCATCTCATTTTCATGAGTCGGAATATCGTGACAAATTTGCAAACAAAGTTTATTCATGGCTTGGGAAATCAACTAAAATAAATAAAAAATTGAAAGAGCTAATGGACTCAGTTTTAATTAGTAAGTTAAATATATTACAAATTCATCAAAATAAGTGGCTCTTGGGAGGCAACATCATTGAAAGACTTGTTAAATGCTTGCCCACTTCCTTAAAGGATTAGACTAAAGGGAGAAAAAATGTGTGAGTTGGCAAAAATATTTCAAGTGCACTTTTCCATTCATCTACTTTCATCTGTTGTTGTTACATTCACAAGTTGAATCAAAAGTTTCAAGAGTACCATGTTGATATTAGATCTGTTGGTGGTATTTTAGATGTTTCTATTAGCATGCTTCATAAATGATTTTTTGGAAGCATTTTTGGGGTAAGTATAGTGGATAAGTCCTATTTTTTAGTTAAAGTACAAGGAGGAAGCATTGAATTTGTAGATAACATGAGTATGGTACATTTATATCCATTTAGGTTCAAAATTTTGCCAAAAATCGAAAAATTGGGGGCACTAGATGATAATATTCTTTTAGGAAAATGTTTTATTAGAAAGGTGATTGAATATTTAGATAGGAGATTCACAAATTTACATGTACTTAATTTTGTTGAGTTTTTTAGTCATTGGCATTATTATGAAGTGAATTATAAAGACTCTTACAATAAGGTAGTTGAAATGTTTATGTGAAAAAACTAGTGTTGGGGAATCACCTATTATGGATACTGCTAGATGTTTAAGTGAAATGGATGAATCTATTTATACTATTTCTAAACCATACCCTAATAAACATATGCATCGAACATGGGATATATGTGGGGGTGAACCTAAATGGTTTGAAGGATTTCCATATTTGATGCAATTATGGCAAGTTATTCTTGTTATCCCAGCAAGCACAACAATGTGTGAAAGAGTCTTCTCAAATTTAAACAGGATTAAAAATGATGGCAGATCAAGACTTTCATTAGGCACTAGAAATCATGTAGCATAGCTAACGAACCTTCCACGATGGACCTATTTTTTCTTCAAAGACACCATTTTGCTCAGGGGTGTAAGGTACAATAGTTTCCTCCTTGATTCCATCCTGCTTGCAAAATTCAACAAACTCATTTGATGTATATTATCCACCATTGTCAGACCCAAAGACCTTGATATTCTTCTATTAGTGCTCCTCATAATCTAAATGAGGTAGATGGTAGTGTTATTTATGATGTACATAAATAAATGAAAACTAGAAAGCCTTTTCAATTAGAAAAATAGATTTATATTTTCAATGATATAAGTCCAAATACTTGTGAAAGATCATCAAGTGAATTGAAGAAGCATATACCTAGTTTTGATTAATGGAATTTGAGAAAAGTGTTTGCTTATTTACTAAGCTCTCTTGAGATTTTATAGTGTTTCAATGTAGTCACTCTTTAAATTTTTGAGATTTTCAAAAATTAGGACACTATTTCATTTTGACATTCTTTTGATGAGGAGTTTATGATGAAGAAAGGTCATAATTTTGTTGAAATATAATATTAATTAATGGTAAGATAAAACGAATTTTTGATCATTTTAAACAACCAGGAAGGATTCATCAGTGTAGCAAGTCTCCTTGGACCTGGCATAGGATTCCGCCAGCTTTTGTAATATACTATTGATGGTTTTTGTAATTCTTCTCCTCAGATGAAGTTGACACCACGATCACAATAAAATGGAACTATAATGTATCCAAGTAAAATGAATATTATAATATATCTATGATTTAATATGAGTAAAAAAATATAAGAGCTTTTTTCTTTTCAAAAAAAGAATGTAGAGAACCACTGAGAATTAATATTTGGAACATATAATTCAAAATATACAAATTGATAGAGCAATCAAAAATATGTTTTCTTAGAAAATTGAGTAACCTTAGGAAGACATACATACTGCAGGGCTCTTTTTATTTCAATTGCAATGGGCCATGAACCATGATGTGAAGCACGTGGCATACATGGAGTAATAAACCTATAATAAAGGGAAAAAGAGGATTTAATTTTTTCCTCCCTTAAAATGGGTATGCCTTTGTATTTACTCCATTTGCTCTCTTGTTTGGAGTGTGGCTTTTAGCTCAACTTGTGGCACAGGAAATCAAGACTAACAATTAGAAGATGTATGACTCTATTGTTTTAGTATTTATAACTGTCATGTGTTTACTATTGTTAAAGTAATAAATAATAATTAGATTTTGTATTTTATATATGGCAAAAAAATTTATGTCAAATAAATGAGAATATTGAATGTTTAAAATAAAGTGTAGATTATTGGTTAAATTGCATATAATTTTAGAGAGATATTAAGTTATTTAAAAAAAAATTATGTGTATTTTTTGTGTAAAAAGTAAAATAAATTTATATTTAATTTATTTTAAGTGAACAAAGAATTTGGTATCATATGAGTAAGTTTAAGATTATTCATTAAGTATTTATTTTTGTAGTAAATTTTGGAATGCTTTTATATAAATTTTAAAATATTAGTGTTATGAATGCTAAATAGTTAGAAAGAATGGATGTAATCTAATATGAAGCCATAGGAAGGTAGAGATTTTGATATTCCTGGCTGCCAGATCTTTTCCCAGATGTGGTCTTTATCCGCTTGGTTGTCTGTGTATCTGAGTCGGTGTGCCTCTTTAGTGGTAAAAGTTCCTTTGGTTTGATGTCCCCATCTGAGGCGATCCTGTTGAGTGGAGTATCGGATTTTCCTGTATAGAAGTTCTTGCTCTATTTCCTCATATGTTTCTCCCTTCCAGCTTCTTTGCCAGAGACTGGATTTTATCCAAGTTCTGAAGTCATGGTTTGCGGTTGGATGCCAGAATTGATGGACTTGGGTAAGGTGATCTTGCTGCATCTGTTCTTGCCATAGTGGCTTTTGAAATAGAGTAGTTAGCTTGGGGAGTTGCTGCCATGAGTCCTCCCAAAATCGTGTCATTTTGCCTGAATGAATTTCCCAAAAGTTGTGTTCTTGAATGAACTGACTGTGATCCTTAGCTACATTCCAGATGGGGGATCCTTGAGTGGTGGGGTTGATCCTGATGAGCTCGGTCCAATGACTCCCTGGCACGTATTTGGCTTGCCATAATTTATCCCATGGTGCTTGAGGTTTGGTGATCCAGTTCCACCACATTCGAGCACCCATAGTGTTATTGCTTTGTAGGGGATCTCGCAGGCCTAGACCGCCTTCCAGCTTGGGTTTGCAAACTTCCTACCATTTTACCAATGCCCATTTCCTATTCAAGCCTGTTGAGCCCAGAGGAAATGACGCTGAAGGTTGCGAATAGATTTAAGAACCCATTTAGGGGCCGCCAGTAGAGAGAAGAGGTATAAAGGCATGGCTTGAAGAACCGATTTAATCAGGACAAGCCTGCTGGCCATATTGAGAGCCCGGAACGTCCAAAGCGAGAGCTTGGATTCTAGCTTATCTAAAAGTGACTGCCATGAGGCATGCTTAATAGCCACTGCTGCTAGGGGAGCTCCTAGGTAGGTCGATGGAAGCTTGGATATGGAAAACCCCAAAATTCTGGCTATGTTCCTTTGCGTGGAGGGAGGGGTGTTGAAAAAGTAGAGCTGGGATTTTGAGGCATTGGAGAATATGGAAAGCAGAGATTCGAAGACAGAGGCTTCTTGCGAGGAAGGGTGACCAAAGAGCATTGTATCATCTACGAACTGCTGATGGGAATGAGGGGGGAGGCCGTGAACCGAGATGCCTTTGAGCTTACGGGAGGAAACAGCTGCCTTCATTAGCCACCCAAGCCCTTCTGCCATAATAACAAAGAGGAAGGGCGACAGGGGGTCCCCTTGTCTGATGCCCCTGGAAGAACGGAAGGGAGTGGAAGGGGAGCCATTTAACAGGACAGAGAAGCTGGGAGATGAGATAAGATTTATAATCCATTTTGTCCACGTGTGACTGAAGCCAAAAGCTAAGAGCATTTTTTGAATATATTTCCAGCTGAGCTTGTCAAAGGCTTTAGACAAATCAAGTTTAAGAAGCATACCTGGCTTTTTTAGAATCTTTAAGGAGTGGATCACCTCATTTGATAGGATGCTACCATCCATGATCTGCCGTCCCTCAACATATCCTGTTTGTTCCGGGGAGATGAGTAAAGGCAGAAGGGGTTTCAGCCTATTTGCAATGACCTTGGTGATGAGTTTGTATATTACATTGCATAAAGCGATAGGTCTGAAGTATTCAGGCTTGCTTGGATCTTCTCGCTTTGGAACAAGAGTTATGAAGGTTGTGTTGAGGGCTGGTAGTATCCAGTGCATGCTTCTTGATTCCTCCACCAGTTCCCATACCTCCTCCTTGATAAGCTCCCAGAATTCGTGGTAGAAGTTGGCAGTAAATCCATCGGGCCCAGGTGCTTTTCCATCCTTGAGCTGTCCCATGGCTTCTTCTATTTCTCTTAAGGAAGTTGGCTGCAGCAATTTGAGGTTGTGATCCTCTGTTATTATACAAGGAATGTGCTGAGTGATTACTCTGATTGCCGCCTCCCTGTTGCCTTCTGGTTCTTTTAGGATGTCCTGAAAGTATGTTGTGAACTCTTTTTCCATGTCTTCATGGGTTTCTACTCGCTCCCCTTGTTGGTTGTTGATGAAGGTGACATTGTTATGCATTCATCTTTGGAGGGTTGTCCTGTGGAAAAATTTGGTATTCTTTTCTCCGTCTTTCAGCCAGCTGATGCGTGATTTCTGTCTCCATAATGTTTCCTCTTGTTTCCTTCGATCTTCTATTTGATGCCAGAGGTTGTGCTCTTGCTGTGCCTATTCCTCTGTTCTGCCTTCTTTAATGATATTTAACTGTAGAGCCTCCATTTGCTTTTCCAACTTTTGTCTATTTTCCTGAATGTTGCCAAATTGTGTTCTATTCCATATTTTGAGGATTTGTTTCAAGTTTTTTAACTTTTGTTGGAATTGATACATTTTGGCTCCTTCTGGTGGCCTGTACGATTTCCAAGCTTCTGCTACGATTTGCTTGAATTTTGGATTTGTAAACCAAAACGCTTCAAATCGGAAGGGTCTATTGCACCTTGAGCCCGGCCTAGACCATTGGAGCATAATGGGCCAGTGGTCGGATCCCCCGTGTGGAAAAATGGATGCATTGAAATCTCCTCCCAGGTGTATTGCATTGTCTGAGAGGAGAAACCTGTCTAACCTGGACGCAATATGATTAGTGCCATTCCGCTTGTTAGTCCAGGTGAAGACTCCATTGGATGTTGGAATGTCCATCAAGTGATTATTCTGAATGAAATCTCGGAATCCTTTGCTATCATTCTCCAACCGTGTTCTGCCCCCTGTTTTTTCCTGGAGAGATTGTATAGTATTGAAATCGCCCCCACTAATCCAGAGCGGAAATTGTCTATTCTCATTGAGAATGGATATTGTTTCCAACAGCTCCATTTTCTGCTGTATATTTTGCGGAAAGTATACATTTGAAAGGTGCCCGTGTATATTTGTTCCTATTAGATGAAAGGACGCTTGCATGAGGAAGTGAGTGGCATGAAAATCATATAGAGTGAGAATCTGAGGATTCCATAATATTGCGAGCCCTCCTGAAGCTCCTGAAGCGTCTACCGACATTGAGCTGCTACCTGCCCAAATCTTATTTCTAGCTTTCTCCATAGCTATTGTGCTGCTTTTGGTTTCTTGAAGAAAAACTATGGAAGGTTTTTCTTGTTGAATCAATTTCTTAATCATCCTGCGTTTTGAGGGACTATTGAGTCCTATCACATTCCATGAAATGAGCTTCATGGTAACTGTGGCGAAGGTTTGTAATACTTGGTCAACTTGGGGAATCTCCCGGAGTCCATAAGTAATTCTCCCAGTGCTATGGTTCTCTGTAAATCAGTTTTGCGCCCTCGTTTCTTAGTTTCTTTGAGGTTCTTTTTTCCGTTCCATGGACTTCCTCCTTGTATGCCTAGATTTTTGTTAAAATGTATCTTGGCTAGGACTCCTTCGATCCGATCTATTTGCCATGGAGGGATGTTATTATACTCCTTTTGTTTGCAGGCTGTTTCAAGCTCTAATATGTCAATACCATCGAGGATAATGTTCTCCGGATCCTATTCCATGTTGCTTGGTGCATTTTCCTCCTCTTCCTCAGTTATGTCCTGTAGGCTTAACGCCAGTGCTGCATCTAACTCCATAGCTGTTTCTTGTTGCTTATTGTCTACAACAGATTTCCCTTTACCCTGCATGGTGGATCTGGGTCTGGAGCTGCCTTTGAGATTTCTTCAAAAGACAAAAAAGGGATCGGCGAAGGATCGGCAAAGGAGGTTTTCAGATGGTCTACCGGATTGAGGGAAGAGGAGGGCTTGGAGGCAGAAGCCATATGCTCCTCACTCTGAGGGTCTTGGGTAGCCAGAGGAGAGAATTTGTTCCCAGAGTCCAAGCTTACCGGGATTTCAGGGGCGATCTGGCTTTTCTTGGTATGCCTGTGGCGGTTGGGGATTTTGGTGAATCCTTCGGAATCAGTCAAGTTCTCCTGGGTAGAGGCTTGGGGTTTCTGATTGAGAGGGCAGTCCCTGAAAAGATGCCCATGCACATGGCATTTGCGATAGTGAAAGGGGATATGTTCATAATCAAGGGTTTGTATCCATTCAAAATCATCGTGGAAGAGACTTACCGAGTCTGCCAGCGTCTTGGTGAGGTGCATCTGAACACAGATTCGAGCATAGGATGTATATTTGCGAGTTTTTGTTTCCGCTGCTACTTTGATGAAGGTTCCCAATTTATTGCCTATGTCTGCCAGCGTTTCTTCCTTCCAGTATTCTGCTGGGAGAGAGTACATTCGGATCCAAACAGGAGCCCAGCTGAAGTCTTCTTTATCAGGGTTGAATCGTGGCTTCCATTCTGTGAGATACAGTCCAGATGAATTGAAGAAGTAAGGGCCTCCTTCGAATATCCTAGACTTATCCTCTAGACAGTTGAATATGGCTGTGAAGAAGCCTTTTGGACCAAGTTGCAGTGTGACTTGTCCCTTGGGTTTCCACTTTGATGCTATCCATCCATGAAGGGCTTTTTCTGTCAGCCAGAAGCCCAGAAACTTTCCAATCAAAGCGTGGTCCTGCATGTACTGTATCTCTTCATTGATACGGTGGCTGGGTAGTTCCACCTTGATTCGTTCTGCTGCCTTCGGAATGCATGTAGCCGAAGTCGCCTTTGTCTATGACGCAGAGGCTGGTTGGTGGTTCTCAGCGTTTGAGTTAGTCTCTGCCTGCTGTTTAGCGTGGATCTCGCCATCATTGGATCTTTGGCCTTCTTGCCCTGGTTCATTGGTGCTGTCTGACTGTGTCAGAGGATTTACGGTTTGCCGTTCGCTATCGATTGGAGTGTGCTTAGGAGGGGGGGCAGCGCCCTCCCCTCCCGCGGTCTTTGCCATGAAAGCCCTGTTGCTAAGGACTGGCTGCACTTCGAGAATCGTCAGAGAAGGTTAGGGTTGCAGGTTGCAGTGAAAGGCTGCAGAATCGCAGCATCCGTATTCGCCTCTAGGTCAGAGCCTCATCGGTTTCTTCGTGTCTATTTATGATGTATATTAATTTCAAAGAAATTGTATTAATAATATGTGTTTATTTTAGGTTAATCACAAAGAAATTATAGATGGTGTGTATTGCATTATGCGTTACAGTAACTCAACCATAAATGAAATATTTGAAAGTTCATTTTAAGTAAAATGTTTACTTATCTAAAATGTTTGCTTCTTGAGGCTATAAACTATTTGTAGTTGACTATATTCTTATTATTCGTGTTTCCATCATTCAACATTGTTAGCCACTTTGCATTTAAACTAGGTAATTCAAAGCAACTAGAAATGGATTCTACTTGGGGTTTAACATAGTCACAATGAATGACTTTGGAGAAAGCTACCATTAGTTTTGTTACTATATTCTTATTATTCGTGTTTCCATCATTCAACATTGTTAGCCACTTTGCATTTAAACCAAGTAATCCAAAGCAACTAGAAATGAATTTTACTTGGGGTTTAACATAGTCACAATGAATGACTTTGGAGAAAGCTACTATTAGTTTTGGAGAGTAAGTACAATGTTTCTTATAATAGATGAAGTTAAATATTTGCTTGATCTATGATTGCAACTGCCATTTTGATATGATTGATATGAAAAGATGACAAAACTAACAAGTGTGGTGATAAGGATATTAGAATAAAATAGTTTAAGATTTATCATAATAAACATTTTTTGGAATTGACTACATTTTTGTATTCATGTTATCTATCATAACATTGTAAAATTGTCACTTTGCATTCAAAGTTTTTTTTTTTTTGTAAACTGGGGTATTTCTATTATCTACAAGTAAGTATTAAAAATAAAAAACTCAGGAGCCTCAACCTGCCCCGTAGGGAAACCAGGTCTGTTGGCTCCTGTATATCAAACAGTCATTGCTAATTTCAGTCTGGACAATGTCAAATATCAGTACCATAAACAGTCATTTTCCCCAAAATTATCCCACCCATCTATTTTTTCTCAGTTCTAATTATCAACCTTCACAATTTACTGCCTCTTTGGCTTTTCCTATCATATTTCTTCATAAGAAAAAAATGTCAAACAAAAAGGGGCGACACCGGAACCTGGTCGCTCAGTCTGATGCATTATCTTTGCCGGATCTGCCGATGCTGTCTTGCCGCATTGCCATCAGCATAGCTTTAATCTCCATGAGGTGAACATTCTGCTGCCTTACCAGTTCCTCCATATTTGTCGTCGCCTGCTTAGCCGCTGCAGTTTCTTGTGCCATCTCCACCATCTCTGCCGCCACTTGTTCCATGGCCTTGGCCAGGAGATGCTTCAACACCCAGTATGTGTGGAGAGCACGGCGGTACAGAGTCAGTCGCCCCCGCGTGTTCCCAGGGTCTGGTAACTGCGAGGACCATTCATCCATTTCCGGGTCCGACGGCTCCTCTAAAACCTTTTCCTCCATGGCGTCAATAATGTTCCTGATGTGTGCATTGGAGTCCAGGTTATACGCCTGCTCTGCTTCGTTCAGGGCCGAGTTGATTGTTCACTGTTGTTTCCTCCGCCTTGTTTGCCTCCTGCTGCCTTCCGCATTGTCTGTGGGTTGGCGAGGCTGGCCTCTTCCTCTATTCGCCTGACGCTTCGAACCTTCTTTCTCCTTGCCTTGTTTTGGACCGCAGCTGCTCTGCCCCCTTTCGAAGCGTTTTCCTCTTGGAACCTCGTCCTGGCTGAAATCCATTTCCGCCGAACTTTCAATTTCAATTTTGACCCTTCCCTGTTCACGATTATCGTCCTCCGCTCCCTCCTGCTCGATTAGGCCTGCTTTGCCACTTCTCTCACCCATGCTGGCACGTCTCAATCTCTGGTTCGGGATTCTCTGCCAAGTTCATTCTTCCCTTACACCCTTTCTATTGCCTATCATCCTTCCCCTGCTCCCTCTAATATCCTTCTCGGCACCTTTGATTTTATGATGGGATTTCACCCCACTTCTCTTGTCACGTCTCCTCTGATTGATGATTTTGATATTGAGAATCGGTTTCTGTTTTGGGCCTCGTCCCTGCCTTACTGTCAAATCATTTATTGCTAATGTCAGTGGATTTAGTGCGTTGTCTTTCTGTCCTTCCCTAATTGCCGCCGGTTCATACCTCATGCTCCTATTTCCTCTCCACGCATGAGTGTAATTAACTTTGTTCTGCATCATTATTGTCCCTGCCAATGAGCTATTTGAGACCGTCCCATTTTCCCAGCTCAACCTGATTGTTCCAGCTATCATCAATACAATCTAAGGGTTCTTTGCTACCCCAGTTTGCTAAGCAATCTGCGGGTTTATTACCCTCTCTTATAACATGCGACGTAATTTTATAGTCGACTTCTTTCAACAGTTCCTCTATATCTCGAACCAGGCTTGCATTTCTCCAGCTTTTAACAACCTTTTCCCATTTCTTCCCCTGGATTAGTTTTCTTATTGTATCAACTACTAGGGTTGAATCCCCTTCAATTGCTAACTTCCTGTATCTGTTTCTTCTTGCAATTTTTATCCCCTGATAAACCGCCATGAATTCTGCCTCATTATTTGTCATTGTTCCTCCGTATTCCGCATATATCCACTCTGTTTCCCCCTATCTATTCCTGAAGATTCCGCCAAAACCCGCTGGTCCTAGGTTCCCCTTAGCAGCACCATCGAAATTGAGTTTCATAAATCCCTCAGGAGCTTTTCGATAGACTGCATGACTTTGGAGTGCCATGGATTGGCGTTGTTTTTTTGCTTGCTGGTAAATCATCCCCTGATCTAAGTTCAGCTTCTTTAAAATATCTGCCTTTGCCTCAGAAGTGTTCCACTCCTCTTCTGCCCAATTTTCCGCTAAGATTGATTCTCTGACTTGATGTAAAGTCATCTTCCATACATCCTCCGGGTCTGATGATTTCCCTTTGAAAATGCGGTTGTTCCTCTCCTTCCACAAGTTCCAAACATTAAAGCCTGTTGTCATACTCCATGCTCTTCCAACTATTTTGCTTTGAAATTTTCCTTCCCCCGAGTCAACAAGGGTATGCACTATGTCTTGTGGGTTCCTTTTAGTAGATGAGAATAAATTCCTCGTTTTTTCCCATTGGAGTTGGGCCACCTTACATCCATTTAGGAGATGTTCCTGATCTTCTTCCCCCGAATTACATAGACAGCATCTTGAAGGGCCTGAGAATCCTCTTTTTTGGATTCTGTCCCATGTTAAAATCCGTTTTCGTCCTACCAACCATGCAAACATTTTGATTTTTGGCCACCATTTTGTTTTCCATATCTTTTTCCATTTTTGCTCTTCCTCCCCTTGATCTGGCTGCGTTTGGGCTTTGTAGGCTTCCTTAATAGTAAATATTCCTTTTATTTCTTTGCCCCATCGAAGGATATCTCTGCCTTCTCTCCTTTTTATCTTCCTGGAATCTATTTCCTTTCCAAAGATGGTTTTCTGATCCTCTGTTGCGTTCCTTTTCCATTCATCCAGAGGTTTCCATCTTCGTCACTCCTCATTTACCTGTTCTTCAGTCCAGTAATCTTTAACTGTCATGAGATTTCTCTCCATACCTACTCTGTACATTTCCTGCATATCTTGTACATTTATCATCTTTTCCCTCTGCTGCCATGCTTCATCCCAAAATTTCGCAATCTGACCTCCTCTGATCTCCCAGAATATATGCTTGTCTATTAATTCTCTGTTTTGGATGGTGAGATTCCATATATCCGATCCTCGGGGCATTTCTTGCTCCCTAAGGATTTATTTCGGGGTGAGAGGCATATGATATTTTGTAGTCCAAATTTCTTTCCAAAGGTCTGGTCCCCCTTGAATCCATCTCCATCTTAGTTTTGCAGCGAGGACCTGATTTAAGGTCCATGGATCTCTGAGGCCTAAACCACCTTTCTCCTTCGCTCTAGTAAGACTATCCTAGGAGCAAAGGGCCCACTTCTTTTGCTGCTTCGTACCCCCCCACAGGAATTTTCTATATATCTCCACCAATTTATTACATATTCCTTTAGGAGCGGACATAACAGATAAGGGGTATATCGGAATTTCTTGTATAGTTGCTTTTAGCAGCACTACCCTTGCAGCCAAATTCAGAGCTCTAAAAGTCCAGTTCTCCAGCCTTTTAGTGATCTTCTCAAGGATATTCCTCCAATTTCCTATTTTGAGGGAGGAAGAGTCTAACATTGTGCCTAAGTATTTGGTAGGGAGAGTCCCTTTCCTATAACCCAGAACCATAGTTAGGTGGTTTTTAATGGGCTCCACAATATTGAAGAAAAAGGTTCTGGATTTCTCATTATTAACCTCCATCCCTGCTGCCTCCATGAATATCTCAAGAATTTTCCTTATTCTTTTCACTTCTTTCAGAGTTGCTCTGCAATATATCATTATGTCATCCACGAATTGTTGGTGAGTAATTGTTGTTTGATTTCCCCATAATCTTAGGCCTTGAATTTTCCTTTCTCTTAATTCTTTTTTGAAATATCTACCTAATCCTTCTGCTGCAATTATAAAGAGGAAGGGAGAGAGGGGGTCCCCTTGTCGGAGGCCTCTTGTTGCATTGAACGTTGATGTAGGAGCCCCATTCAGGAGAATAGAGAAGTTCGGGGTAGAGATCATACTCAGAACCCATTTCACCCAGCGATCGCAGAATCCAAAATCTTTAAGGACCGTTTCAAGATATTTCCAGCTTAGCCTGTCATAAGCTTTTGAGAGGTCTAGTTTGATCAACATGCCTCTCTCTTTTTCCGTTTTCAAAGTATGAATCACTTCCTGTGCAACCACTAATCCGTCCAAGATCTGCCTCCCTTCAACAAAACCGGTTTGCTCTGGGGAGATAATGCTTGGAAGGATCAATTTCAATCTCTGAGCTACAACTGAAGCCACTATTTTGTAGATGATGTTACATAGGGCTATGGGACGAAAATCGTCAGCTTGATTAGGGTTGAGTTTATTCCAGGCCAAATTCTTTGGTGCATTCTGGCCTCCTCTACAACTTCTAACACTTCTTCAGCTAGAAAATGCCACCCAGCTTGAAAGAATTCAACTGTGTATCCGTCCGGACGAGGGGCTTTGTTCCTTTTCATATTTCTGACTATATCTTCCACTTCTTCCATCGTAATTTTCCTCATTAGAGCCAAGTTTTGGTCTCTTGTTACCAGATTTGGTATTTCTCCACTTATCTTAGATATGGCCTCTGATCTATCAGTTTGAGGTTCTCTCGGGATGTTCTTGAAATGATTAACCAGCACTTTCTTAATTTCTTCGTGTTGTATAACTCTGTGACCCTCTTGATTTTTTATTGAGAAGATTCTATTCCGTTGTCTATGTTGGACCATCGCTTTATGGAAGAACTTGGTATTCCTCTCGCCCTCCCTGAGCCATTGCACCCTTGATTTCTGCTTCCATAAATTCTCTTCTTGTTTTCTTCTCTCTTCCAGCTGATTAAGTATAGTTCCTTCTTCTCTTGTTCTCCCTTCTTGTATGCCTTCTAGGATATCCAGCTGCTGTAGCTCTTCCATTCTTTGCTCTAACATGTTCTTTTCTTCCATGATATTACCAAATTCCTCTTTATTCCACTTCTTTAACTTATTTTTCATTTCCTTCAATTTGAGCTGAAAAGTATTCATCTTGTTCTTTCCTCTTTGTTCGCTGGCCTTCCACCATTCTTCTACTTTCTCCATCAAACTTTCATTTCTTAGCCAAAATGCTTCGAATCTGAAAGGTTTGTTTGCAAGTCTTTGCTTCAGGTCTATCTCTAGCTTTATCGGCCAATGGTCTGACCCTGCAACCGGGAGGATAGTTTCTTCTATGAAGACGTCCTTCATCATTACTTGTTCTGAGATTAAGAATCTATCAAGGCGGGAAGCTATTTGATTAGCTCCACCTCTTCGGTTATTCCAAGTATGCATTCCATTAGTGGTTTGGATATCTATCAACTTTTGTTCCCGTATCATATCTCCAAACTGCTCTACTTCCTTGTCCGTTCTCCTAACTCCTCCTCTTTTTTCCCCTGGGCCTTTGATTAGATTGAAATCCCCCCCTATGATCCATTGTTTTCTAGGGATTAGGCCTCGAAGAGCTATTAGATTTTGCAGGAAGTTTTCCTTCTCACCTTGGATATGCGGTCCATAGACTCCTGTTATAAAAACCTCCTCTGTCGTTCCTACAATGCTTGCTTTCCCTGTTAAAATTCGGGGGAAGCTCATCCAATTACTGAATTGTACTTCCTCTGGATTCCAAATAATGACCAGACCTCCTACGCTCCCAGTTGCATCTTGGAATAACCGAAGAGGTG
>Ga0181459_100063_pt1 | contig 16037 bp, 17 predicted proteins | sample InSIn2SAF170_FD_119060 | JGI IMG/M metagenome (GOLD analysis project Ga0181459, IMG submission 119060) | Clean room microbial communities from NASA Spacecraft Assembly Facility at Jet Propulsion Laboratory, Pasadena, California, USA -... ...
CTGATTTAGAAGACACATTGAGAATATTTACATCCTAATTGTCGCACTTAAATATAAGTGTTTCTTTATTGTTGTTTTATTTAATACATGTTGGTTTTGGGTACTATGCATATTCTTGTCATATGTTTGATTGTGTATGTATGTGTGATTATGTTCAAAACTTGTTGCATGATCTTCCTCTTACTCTCTAGTCTCACTGATCTCACACTTAGTCAATTTTGGAGTTCTTCCTTTATGCACAAGTTATGAGAACTTTCAACTTTCATTCAAGTGATGAGTGATTGTGCACTCTTAAGCCTCAATGATGAGACTCTTACGTCCTATACCTACACACTACACCCATATTGAGGACAACCTCCATTATTTCTCATTGAGCACCTTCAGAGCACAATCACTTAACCCTTGTTGCTTACACTTTCCCATTGTGCAACCCATGGTCAACCCTACCTTGTATTGCACATTATGCATTCTCAGTGGACAATAGGGCCATTTATTGATCTCTATATTGGAAACCTATGCAATCCATATAGCCTCCTCCTCAATCATTGCATATTGCGTAGTCTCAATGCTCAATATTGTCACCCTTGTCTCCTAGACTTTCCCTCTGCGTCGAATACTTGTCCCTCTCTCTTGCCATTGCACGCGACGCATCCCCAGTGCACAAACCTTCACCCCTTGCTTCTTAAATCCGTGTTATGCACCCAAGAAGGCCTCTCCTTCAATCCTTGTGCATTTTCCCATCATAGTAATCATCAAACATGAGAAAACAAGATAGAATAGGTGATTTTGGGGATGCTATTGTCTTATCATGAGTGAACTTCATTTGCAAGTACTACCATCTTGACATGGTAGATGATGTTCAAGAAGGTTATCAAGAAGGTGTTTTAGAAGGACACGTGTGGAGATAAAACACAAAGAGATCATCATACGAGGAGATAAAAGAACTTTAAACAACAATAGAAGATTGATACCAAGATGACTTGAAAGGATCTTATACTCTAACCAAACTCTTTGGAGAGTGGAGATGAAGTATTGGGTAATTTAATTATGAGTTAAATTACTTGCATTAAATTTCAATCTAGGTTTATATACTTATGAAGTACACTTGCACAATATATTCTAGGAAATCAACTTTCAACTTTAATTCTAAAAGAATAATTCTAATTTATTAATAACACGAAATGAATGGTAAAATTATGCAAATGAATCAAAGAATGCAATGAAGTGAAAATGAAATCTTAATCTAAAAAACAATTGAATTTTAAAGACTGCAAATGCAAGGAAAATCTATGAGGTGAAATCTAGTCAAGGCACAGACACATACTCAACTTTGATGAAATCAATGAAATTACTATTCTCGAAGGTAGTAAAAGCAAAGATAGTTGTTCTAATCTAATGAAACTAAGGACAATCTATTCTAGGAAAGCAAATAACTTTTAATCTAATGAAAACATTTGAACTTAATCTAGGAAAGGATTGGAAAATTAATCTAAAAAAGAAGGTAAACCTAATGTGAAAGCATGCAAACTTAATCTATGAAAGCATAAAAACAATTGAAATTTAGTCTATGAAAGCATGGAAATATTTAATCTACAAAGGTCAGTAAATATAATCAATGAAGGCTTGTAAATTTAAACTATGAACACATTGAAGACTGTATAGAAATTTAGGAATTCAATATGTGTTCAAAGCTTAGAGTTCATTCATAAATTAAAGCCATGATTTGCCTATGAATTCTTGCCTAAAAAACCTATGCTATGAAATAATTTATACGAATGAAATGAATGTGCTTGATCTGCAAAAGAACATAAATGGAATTAGCAACAAATCATCTAATCAAAAGACTTGAAATAATCTTTGCAAAAAATGAGCATAAAAGAAACTAATCTATCTTGCAAAAATGAAACTATAAAATACACTTACGCACATGAGAGGTGGAAAGTTTAGGAAACTATTGATCAAACACCATATCTCATCATAAAATCATAACCATATCAAAGGATCGTATAACATGTGAAATTTAATAGTATTCATAACTTCAAGTATAAGCATGGTCAATCCTTAGCATTCCAAAAATTAACCCCCTTGTGAATGGAGATGACACTCTTATTTATACAAAACTAAGATCCATATTTAGCTCCTATATCAATAAGTATCTCATGTGATTACAACCATGTGTGAACACCTAGCAAGTATCATCTCTTCATATCCTCTCACAAAGTTCTCATAGATTTGATAGGAGAAACATATCAAAACTCCCATTATTATTTTCTACGAAATGTGCTTGAATGATGATCTCAAATCTTCCTCAAAGCTTCAAGAGTTTGAAGATGAAATTTGTATTTGAGACTTAGAGGCCAAATATGACTGTGCTGGAATCTTCAAATAGACCTATAGACATCAAAAAACTTATCCAAAATTTATATATAAGTGAATACATGCTATTTTTCTAATATTTAACCATAAATTCAATCAAAATACCAAAATAAATGTATTGGAAAATAATATGTCTAAACCCATATTTAATCATGAAGATGATCTTAGTACATGATTATGGAGTTGTGGAATATGGTAAATACTGAAGGAAAATGAAAGAAAAGAGGGTAAAATGGATGAAATTTTGGATACCCAACATCAAGGACAAGCCAGATTATCACGAAGGATTGAAGACATAGCAACAAAGAGAAGAACTTGGCATTGACACATTACAATGAAACCTCATGTCACAATTGCTAAATTGTAGTTCCTCAAAATGTCAACACAAGAGTTTTGTTTTGTCTCATGTTTTTATGCCACATTAGTGGAATGTAATTTTGAAATTTTGAAATTTGGAAAATGTAAAATCTATGGAAGCCCAAGGGTCACATATGGAATGTGAAGAGTCACTAATTCCAAGAGTCATGTAGGAGCTAAAAAGTCACATGGGAGTTCAAGAGTCATGAAGGAGGTCAAGATTCACATGGGAGGTTAAAGCTCAACTCATTTGCTATAAATAAACCCTCATAGCTCAAGAAAGGAATTTTCACCTTGGCTTCTCAAGTTAAGCATAAGAGGGAATATCATTTTTTTGAGGAGAAACTTGTGGCTTAATGTTCCACTGTTGGAGCTAGTGATGCAGCATTGTAATTGTGTATCTTGGAACTTTCACTTAATGTTTTGAAGCTCTCAGAGCCGACACACTTTCATGCATGTATCATGAATGTTGTAAGACTATTCTTTCACATTTGCGATGTATGTTTTTGTTTTATATGTGCTAAAGAAAATGAAATATTTCATTGGCTTTGGTACACATATTTGAATTATGTGTCCCTTATTTTCTTTCATGATTGTTGTTTCTTTGTGAACTATTTTGCATAGTAATTAACAATTCTTTCTACATATATGTGTGTGTCTTTATTAGGATATTACTATTACTTTTCTTCTAAAGGCCCACTCTTTGTTTCCCCCTTTGTTAAAGTACCTTGAGAACATTGAAACTCTTTGTATCACAAAGCTTACTTGCTTGCTTATCTCAAAAATATATGCATGCTCTCTTATGTTGTAAATTGCAACCAATGAAAATATTTAAGAACATAATAATGGAATTCAGGCTTGTTTCTCGGATGGGCATCTTATTCCATATGGTGTGAGGTCTATTTGGTACTTCATATTGAGGATACCCCCTATATATTGGCAAATTCCAACAACATCAACATTATGGTGCTAGAACGAAGGTATCCTATTTATGGTTGATAATTAAAAACATTCACATAAAGAACCTTTAAATCAAGGTACCAATTGTTTAAGTCTAACTCCAACTCACATATGTGAGAAAGAATAATCCTCTCATCAATATCCAAAGCATTCACACAAGGTTACTTATGAGTAGCTCGAGAGGATTCATCCTATCACTTGTCAGTTTGCTATGGCTCTTAGATTACTCCCTATTACATCCATTCTTCCTCACATGCAATTAAGTAAAGATACAACTCATCGTGGTGTCTTAGTGTCTTCAGTTGAATATTTGGTTACCACTACCCTTTATGATTTGGTTGACTCACTTGAAGGATCCTACCATCAAGGGGACATTCCACCACCTATAGTAGGAAATCTGGAGGGAGATGGGTAGGACTTCAATTTTTCAGACAACAAAAATCTAAGTGATAATGAACAACCAAACCATAATGAAAATATGAATAGTGAAGAGCAAGAGTCTTCAGCATCAGAGAGCGAAGAGAAGGAGGAAAACAAAGACATGGTCAATGAATAATTGGATTGGATGGCCCAATGGCCCCTTTCTCTTTCGAGTAATCTTCATCACTTACCTAAGCACCAAAAAAAGATGCTTACAAAGTATGATCTTGACGGGAAAGTGAATTTTGAGGATCACATTGATGACTTCTACTTGCATATAAGGATGTTAGAGGTACAATATGATGATGTCTCTTGTATTCTATTTCCTTATACTTTTGAAGGTAGAGCATCAGTATGGTACCATAACCTTCCACCAAATTCAATACATAATTGGAGGGTTTTAAGAAATTGTTCTTAGAAAAAATTATTGATGATTAAACTCTTTTCATGTTGCTTAAGGAAATTATAAATATTAAGATTGGGATAAAGTAAAGGGTGAAAGAACAAAAAGGATTCCTATGCAAAGAGGTGAACCAAGCAACTTCACTGGGGTACTGAACAGGCTTGCTGGAAGCAAAAAAATGCTTTTAATTCCCTGAAGTGACTCCTTTGGAGTACTAAACATGATTTTTGGTAACAAAGCAACACCAAAGATGATATTAAAACTATGAACATATAATCATTCTCCCTAATCGAAACAACTGAAGTTTGACTAGTCTTGAGAAAGGTGTTAAGATGACAAGAAGAATAAAATGGAATACATATTTAACCTACCTAAGTGAGGAAGATAGGGTGATCAATAGGATGAGACAATACTTCCATAAGGTTTAGAATTTGTGGAAAAGTTAGACCTAAACAAATAAGTAGGGGTTCTTCCAGTAAATTGCCAAGTGTTGTAATTGCTACAACACCCTCCAAATTTTAGCTACATTCAAATTTTGGAGCCTCCTATTCATCATGTGAACTGTCGTTTTAGATTATTAAAGTTGTTTTATGCTTGTCCTCTAAGTTTTTCTAAGTGTTTAAGTTACTTTCTAAAGAATTCTAAACTGCCATTTTTTGTTAAAGGCATCCTTGGTTCACCTTTAAGAGGCATACCCATCTCACTCTCTTGCATTAGTTGATTATAATTATCATTAGAACATGCATTGAACGCATTCACATGGAATGCATACATTTTGATTACAGTCAACACTTTTGTCGTAAATACTTGCATCCTAATTGTGGCACTTGGAGATAAGTGTCACTTTATTGTCGTTTAAATGAATACATGTTGGTTTTGGGTACTGTGCATATTCTTTTCATGTGTTTGATTATTTATGTGTGTGTGATCATGCTTAGGACTTGTTGAATGCTCTTACTCTTACTCTCTTGTCACATTGATCTCACACTTAGTCAATTTTGGAGTTGTTCCTTTATGCGTAAGTTATGCACTTTCAACTGTTAGCCAACTGATGAGTGCATTACACTCCTAAGCCTCAGTGATGAGACCCTTACCTCATAGACTTATGCATTTAACCCATCTTGAAGACAACCTCCATTATTATGCATTGAGCACCTTCAGAGCACAGACACTCAACCCTTGTTGCTTACACATGCCCACTACACAAGCCTTGATCAACCTTGCCTTGTATTGTGCATTGCACATTCTCAGTAGATATTAGGGACATATGTTGACCCATGCAATGGTAACCTACACAATCCCTAGAGCTTCTTCCTCAATCATTTCACATTGCACAGTCATAGTGCCCAAACTTGTCACCCTTGTCTCCTGGAATTTCCCTCTGCACCCAAGACTTGCCCCTCTCTCTTGCCATTACACACTATGCATCGCTAGTGTCTAGACCTTCACCCCTTGCCTCCTAAATTTGTGTTATACACCCAAGACTGCATCTCCCTCAGCCCTTTCACACTATCCCATCATAGTCAACATATTTCATGAGAAAAAAAGGCAAACTAGGTGATTTTGGGGTTGATATTATCTTGTCATGAGTGAACTTCACTTACAAGTACTACCATATTGACATGGAATATTATGTTCAAGGAGGTTATGAAGAAGGTGTTTCAAATGGACATTTGTGGAGATAATACACAAAGATATCATCATACAAGTATATCAAGGAACTTTGATCTACGAGAGAAAATGGAAACCAAGATGACTTGAAATCTTCTTATACTCTAACCAGAATCTTTGGAGGATGGAGATGAAGTGCAAGTCAGATATATCACGAAGGATTGAAGACAAGTAGCAAAGAGAAGAAATTAGCATTAATACATTACAATGAAACCTCATGTTGCAATTGCTAAATTGTAGTTCCCTAAAGTTTCAACACAAGAGTGTTGTTTTTACCCCTGTATTTTTGCGACATTATTAGTGGAATGTAATTTTGTAATTTTGAAAATTGGAAAATGTAAAATGAGTGGAATGCCAATGGTCACATATGGAATGTAGAGAGTCACTAGGAAGTCCAAGAGTCATGTAGGAGCTCAAAATTCACATGGGAGCTTAAGAGTCATGAGGGAGGTCAAGAGTCACATGGGAGGTGAAAGGTCACCTCATTTGTTATAAATAAAACATCATAGCTCAAGAAATTTTCACCTTGGCTTCTCAAACTAGGCATAGGGGAGAAGATCATTCTTTTGAGGACGAAGTGGTGGCTTAGCATTCCACTATTTGAGCTAGTGACGCAGCATTGTAATTGTATATCTTGAACATTTCACTTAATGCTTTGAAGCTCTAAGTCAATTCACTTTCATGCATGTATTGTGAATGTTGTAAGATGATTCTTTCATGTTTGTGATGTATGTTTTTGTTTTATATGTGCTAAAGAAAATGAATGATTTCATTAGATTTGGTACACATAATTGAATTGTGTCCCTTTTTTTCCATGATCATTGTTTCTTTGTGAACTATTTTTCATATTAATTAATGATTCTTTCTACATATGTGTGTGCCTTTATTAGGATATTAATATTACTTTTCTTCTAAAGGCTTACTCTTTCTTTTATCCTCCATGAAAGTACCTTTAGCACATTTCAATTTTTTGTATCACAAATCTTACTTACTTTCTTATCTCAAAAGCATATGCATGCTCTCTTATGTTGTAAATTGCAACCAAGGAAAATCCTTAAGAACATAATAATGGTAGTTGTGCCTATTTTCTGTATGGGGCTCCTATTCTGTAACAGCCTTGGTGAAAATTCCATGTAATAAAAGTTAATAAAGGAAAAATAATAACCACAGATTATGGGACACTTATTCCAATCCAAATGTTGGGAAAAACATCCTAGTGTGGGTGTTCATTTGGTTTATTATGGCTAAGTAAATTGGCAAAGGAAATGGCTAAGGCATTTGGAAAGGTAAAGTGACATTAATTGGCATTTTATTTGTGAAAATAATGGAAATTAAAAGAAAAGGAAGGTGAAAGATCACAGGTTGCATGTGAGGATGAAAATAATGGAAAATGAAGAAAATAGAGACCTAAATGATAAAAAGGCTTCCGGTTGGTACCTTTTGTCAGTTTAGTTTTGGAGCTCTCTCATTATTCTCTCTCTCACTCACTCTTGGACACTTACATTTTTCTTGGAGCATTTTGGAATTGGATCAAGAAAGGCAAAGAAGGCAAGAGGAAGGAAGGAACAAGCAAAGAAGAGTATGATCAAGAAACTATAATAGGATTCCTTGCAAGTATCAATTTTCATGTGTGTTTTCCTTGCTATATCTTGCATGCATGGTGTTGCATGTGTGTTCTTGGTTCTCTTTCTGTCATTGGCATGGGTTTTTCCAGGTGTGACAGTGTTTTCATCCTAGCCTTTCCATTTCCGAATAGACATGGTGTGATGGGGTTCTCATGTTTTGGTTGAGTTGGATTGCCAGACGAATTCGAAGTTAAGTGAGGTGGATCTCTGAATAAAAGAACACATGACCTAGTAACCCCTAAACTGGACTATGGGTTGCGTAAAGCCAGATTTTGTGTTGCCTTGGTGGGCCTAGGAATCCTCGACCGGTGAATGGCAGGATATATAGTAAATCTTAGAGGTGGATGCTCTCCATCAGGCCTAGTAATCCCATGATGGGATATAGAGTCAATCCTAGAGAGTGGAGTCTATATTAGGGCCTAGTGATCTAGTGTGGATTGCGGTAAAGCGTAGATACTAAAAGACTAGAAAATTACCCATGGTGTAGGTGGAGAAATCTGGTGGCATTCATGCTTATTTTGGCCTAGTGATCTAGTGGAGATCATGGTAAAGCATGTTATTACATGTTTATTGTTTTGGCCTAGTGATCCGGTATGGATTGCGGTAAAGCTTGGTTTCTATTGATGAGGGTGAGGTGGTTTAGCCTCAGGATGCCCTAGTTGGTTCTTTTGGTTTGAGTCACACATTCATGCTTGGAATATGGCAAGGGAGTTGTTGGATGAAAACAAAATTGGCTCAGCCAATCTATGGTCAAGTGGAACACGGTAGTCCCATATCGGGTTGGCTTTTGCATCCCTTAATAAGAGGTTATTTCCTTGGTATCTTATGTGTAAATGTATTGTTTTATATGTAGATTATATGGCTGATGTATCCTAGATATTTTTGTTGTTATTATGTTGGTTATAAGATGTATTATTATAGTGATGATGTATGGCTCTCCTCATGTTTTGATTTGTAATTGAATGAACAATGTATATATGACCCAATAGATGATAATGCAGCTAATGATATAAGGGAACAATGCTTCTTAGCAATTCTCAGATAAGTATGAGACCCCTATACTCAGATATGTTGTTTAAACCTATAGATTACATGTTTGTGACATGTTTGACGAAATGCCTACCATGGCTAGTAGGGGTACATTCAAGTCCTTGTTCAAGTAATTGAATTTGTATCATTATTCTTTTTTATCTTTCGATTCTGAAAGTGTCATGGAAATTTGGGCAGTGACCTGGGCTATGGACTTAAAATGTGGCACAAATCCCAAAGTCGTAGGCAAAGGATTGAGGAGAAAATTCCCCAAATGCACCCATGCCTTGTTTTGGGAGTGACTTGAGCCTCCCAAATGCACCCTTATCCATATCAAGGGAGCATCTAGGGGTTTAATGGTCTAAAAACTCAATGGGACCCAGGGACTGGTCATGGGGATGACTAGGAAGGTTTATGGGAGTCATGTAGCAGGTATAGAAGGTTTGTGTTGTGGATTTTTCTCAATTCCACTTCCTTAAAGTCACCTAGGTGGTTGAATCCCATTATAGTGGCCTCTTGTCGCATATTTACCCTAGTCGACCAGTTACTTGGATAGATGTGGGATGAGGGTGTTATAGAGTGGTATCATAACATGGTTCACCCCTTGGACTGGATGGGCAGTGTGTGTTGGTCATGCATTCATGTCGGTTTCACATGTGTTACTCATCCTTGTGGTCTATATGCTTGTTGCATATGTATGGTGATAGTCATGATTGTAGTGATGTTGTCGTGTGAAAGTGAGGGTGTTGTCGTGGAATGTGTCATCATGAGCGTATGATTGGTTACATGATTTTTATGCTTGCGTATTGTCAGTTTACATTGGTATGGATGTTGTTGTCATGCATGAGGTCATGATGTGTGGTTGATATGGTCATGCATTGATTATTGGACTCTATCTAGAATGATGTTTATGTGTTAATAAACTTATTTGTTATATGTCTATATGTTGTTATGTTTATGTTTGTACATGTATTATGTTTTATTTATTTGATCTTACAAATGATATATCCTCCCTAAATTATTCTAAGGTACGTTGGCTTATTATGATTTGGTTTAGTTGACATAGTATGCATTGCAAGAAAGAGATAAAAAATGACTAGAAATATGGTGGACTACAAAGATTCTCCCTATGAAACAAATGAGCAACGTGGTGTAGGGAACTCTTCTGATTTAGAAGACACATTGAGAATATTGAAGGAAGAAATAAGGAGTTGTAAGGCAGACAATGAAAAAATCATGCAGGCAAAAGAGAACAAAGCAGAGGTTAATGCAATACTCCTTTAGATTTTATCAAAATTGCAGCGACATGGGCCACTTCGGATCAGCCATGGGCAAGAGGACAAAACTAATGAGGCATATGGCAGTGGGTCTCATGGTGGTCACAGGTCGGATAGAGATGACACAGTGAGAGAGAGTAGATTGTTGGATACTTGGGATAGGAGAGGTGATGGACGCAGGTACTACTTTATTTCTGGTTCTGATAGGCATTATGATCATCATCATTATCATCCTTACAGGAGGAGTGATAGGGGATACTTTCCAGATGAATTTAAGAAAGCAAATACACCTACTTTTGATGGAGATTTGAAGAAGAGGAAGATGTAAAGGCTTGGATACTTGGGATGAAGAAGTTCTTTGAGTTGCATAATTACACAAATAATATGAAGGCCAGAGTAACTATCTTTAACCTAAGAGGTAAAGCAGATATCTGGTGGGAAGATGTGAAGTGAGTCAAAGACATCAAGACAAAGGACTTGAGTTGGCTTGAGTTCAAGACGCTTTTCAGAAATAACTACTTGTCAGAAAGGTACTACAGCGATAAGGCCAAAGAATTCTATGAGCTAAAGATGGGATCAATGACAGATGAAAAGTACATGACTAAGTTCCTAGAGATATTGAGGTATGTACATTATCTTAAATATGAGAAGGCTAAAGTTCAGTGGTTTGTCATTAGCATTTAGATATCAAATTGAGTATGATGAGCCTCAGTCACTTGAAGAATTTATTGGGAAATTTAAGCATTGTTATGAACAGTCGAAGCATAAGAATAAATCTCAGTAAGCATGCAAAGGGAAATATAAAAGTAAAGGTAAATAACAGATGAAAAGAACAAGGCCTCAGAATGCAGAAGAGAAAGAAATTGTGGCACCACAAAAGAAGTTTAATGTAGATAGACATGGACATGGATCACAACAACAACATAGAGGTGGTGGTACTGAATGGTTGGAGTGTTGGACATGTAGTAAGGAGCATCTCAAGAGAGATTGTCCACATAATCAGGGTGGTAGGCCTCAGATATATAGTGCACTGGAGGCATAGACTGTTGTGGATGTTGGTCATATTATTCCTCGTATCTATGAAGCATTGGATAATATGCATACAAACCATCAGGCAACTATCATTGAGATGGAAGGTAAGATTTGTGATCAATATATTTGTATTTTGATTGAACCTAGATCTAATTATAGTTATGTTAGTCCTGAATTGGTGGATAAGTGTGGTTTGAATAAAGAAGTGCAAGTAGAATATTGGTCAGTGCAGTTGGCTACAGGTACAAAGAAAAGAGTGTTAGAAAATTATATTACATAGCAATGGAACACAGAAAATGCATAAAACAAGAGAGACACAAACATACATGGTTCACTATGCCCACAAAGAAACAACTAGTCCTTCCTTTTATATTATCCAGCAAAATGAAGAGATAGAACCTAGAGCAGATCCGATGTAATTTCCTCTTCGCTCTCACACAATCTCCTCTCTCTTTCTCACTTAGAATATACATATATACAGCCACAATACAATTCCCTCATATATAGAAAGGGGTTCCTTCCATGGAAAAAAACCCTAATTTAAATATAACTTCTATTGTCATATCATTCGCCTAATGAACGGCTCATATTGACTTTGAAATTACAACATTTTACAAGGAAATTTTACATATATTTTTAGCTTCGAGGGTGTTGCCCTCAAACCCCTACATGGAGGGGTGTATAGTCTTCCTCAAGTATACATTCGGCTAAAACAAATACCTCCGAATAAAGAAGATAATCAGGTTCGACACCCAACAATCTCCCACTTGGAGATGGATTATCGCAACTCCATCGTTGCTTCATTTGATGGACAATGACTCCACTTTCAACCTAGCTATTTCTCATCTTCATCATCATACTTGAAGACCAATTGAAACCGAGAAAAATCTCAATTTATCCTTGGTTACAACTTTTGTTAACATATTTGTAGGATTCTGGCCAGTGTGTATCTTTACCTACTTCAACTTTCCATCTTCCAACACTGACCGTATGAAGTGGTACTTGAGTTGTATATGTTTAGTCTTGGAATGAAATGTTGAGTTATTTGGAATATGAATGGCACTTTGGTTGCCACTGTATAACCTTCCCAACTCCTGCTTCTTACCCAATTCATCTAAAAAACTTTGTAACCAAATCATTTCTTTACTAGACTCTGTAGTAGCAACATACTCTACTTACGTCATTGAGAGTGCAACAACACTCTACAATTTTGAAACCCAACTAACAGTTGTTCCACCTACAATAAAAACATGCCCTATGGTGCTCCTCCTATTATCTCTATCACCTACCATATATGCTTCAACATATCCTTATAGAGCAATGTTTTACCACCAAATCATAATGCTTGATATGTGGTACCTCTCAAATACCTGATAATCCACTTCACTGCCATCCAATGCTTTTTTCCTGGATAGCTCATGTACCTGCTTACAACTCTCATTGCATGTGCAATATTAGGCATTGTGCATACCATTGCATACATTAAGCTTCCAATCGTTGATGCATATGGAACTTTAAACATATAATCCATCTCTTCCTAAGTCTTGGGACACATCTCCTTACTTTGTTTGAAATGGCTAGCCAAAGGTGTACCAACTCGTTTTGCATTCTGCATATTAAATCATTTCAACACCTTTTGTATGTACTCGCTTTGAGACAATGTTAATTTGTGATTTTTCTTTTCTTTACTTATTCTCATACCAAGGATTTGTTTTGCATCACCCAAATCCTTCATTGCAAATGAGTTTGCCAATTTTCTTTTGAGCACATTTATTTCCCGCATGTCAGAACCTACAACAAGCATGTAATCTAAATACAATAACAATATAATATAGTTTCCATCTTTTTTCCTTTTGAGATAAACACAATGATCAAAGTGACATCTAGTATAACCTTTTCCATACATAAACCTATAAAATTTTAGATACCACTGCCTTGGAGCATGTTTTAATCCATACAAGCTCTTCTTCAACCTGCACACTAGTTTCTCCTTCCCTTTGACCTCATATCCTTGTGGTTGCTGCATATATATCTCTTCCTCCAAATCCCCATGGAGAAAGGTCGTATTTACATCTAACTTCTCAAGATGCAAATATCCTATTGCTACTAGACTTAAAATAGTTCTAATTGAAGTCATTTTAACAACATGATAAAATATCTCATCAAAGTCTATACCTTTTTCTGTGCAAACCCCTTCACCACAATTCTAGCTTTATACCTTTTTTTGCCTCCATCTTCTTCCTTCAACTTGTAAAACCATTTATTCTGCAATGATGTTTTACTTGTAGGCAACCTAACTAAGTCCCAATTCTGGTTATGTACCAAGGAGTCCATCTCTTCTTTCATGGCTAGCTTCCACTTCTTACTGGTTTCTACCTGCACTACTTCTTCATAACATTCTGGTTCACCAAAATCAATCAACAATACATAATATAATGAAGGAGAGTATCGTTCAGGGGGTCTACTTATCCTGGTAGATCTTCTAACACCACTTTTAGATGTTTGAGGTGCCTGTCTTTGTTTTGGCTATTGATCATTATGATTTTCAATCACCTTTACTTTTTTTGTGATCTCAGCAAGCACTATGTTTTCTCTATTTTCTTTTTCATGTTCCTTTTCCTGCCTCTGATCCTTATACGAAACCTTTTCATTGAATATGACATCTCTACTCCTAATTATTTTGTGATTTTCATAATAATATAAGCAATAACCAAAATCATTAACACCATATCCAATAAAGGTACATTTCTTTGATTTTGCCTCAAGCTTTGTTCTATTTTCTTTATTAATGTGGATAAAGGCTTCACAACCAAAAGTCTTTAAAATGAGTAGTTTACTTTTTTACCTGTCCATGCCTCTTCTAGAATACCTCCATCCAAGGAACTTGAAGACCCTCTATTTATTAGATAAACAGTAGTACCTACATCATCTGCCCAAAATTGTAAAGGCAATCCTACATGCAATCTCATGCACCTTGCACGTTCCATGTTTGTCTTGTTCATCCTTTCTGACACACCATTTTCTTGTGGTGTTCCTAGAACTATGTTCTCTCTGCGAATTCTAGGCTCTGAACAATACTTATCAAAATATTTTCTACAATATTCACCTCCATTGTCTGATCTGAGACACTTCAACCTTTTTCCTATCTCATTTTCAACCAGATCTTTCCATTTTTTGAAAGTATCAAATACATCAGATTTATTTTGAATACAATAAGTCCAGGTTTTCCTAGTTGCATCATCAATAAAAGTAACATAATAACAAGATCCACTGAGATATGATACCTGAGAAGGTTCCCATACATCTGTATGCACAAGCTCTAATTTTTCCCTCTTCTTTTGTTTCCCAACTATGAGGAATCTGACTTTCTTTTGTTTTCCAAAAACACAATTCTCATGTAATTCCAAATCAACATGCTCCAAATCTGGCAGCAAATTTCTTGTATGAAGAATCTTCATGATCCCCTTCCCACTCATGTGAACGAGCATATGATGCCACAATGTTGTATCTTCTCCTATAGAGGTTAAAGCAATAACAGAATTATAAATATGATTGCATAAATACAATTTACCAACCTTGTCTCCTTTTTCTATTACCAAGGCTCCTTTAGTGACCTTCCAAGTTTTATCTGTAAAAGTAGTTACACAACCTTCACCTCCCAACTACCATGTTGAAATTATATTTTTCTTGAGATCTAAAACATGCCTTACCTCCTTCAATAACCATTGGTTTCCATTCTATTGTTTTATGAAAACTTTACCCATTCCAACAATTTTACAAGGTTTATCATCACCCAAACGAACCTGTCCAAAATCTCCCTGAACATAATCATGAAAATGTTTTCTATCAGGTGTAGCATGGAATGAGGCCCCTAAATCTACCACCCAATCATCAATAATATTTTCTAATGAAATATTCAAAGCATCTTGCAACACATAACCTATCACATTCACTTCATGATTGTTTTCTTGTTGCGCATCTCCTTCTTTTCCCTTTCGAGACTTATATTATTTCTTTAGATGCCCTTTCTTCCCACATTTCTAGCACATTATCCCTGATTTGGACTTGGATTTTCCTTTTCTTAACTTACTACAATATCCTGGGCTCTTTCCTCTTTCCATTTTTCTTCCCCTAGTCTCTGCAATCAAAGCATTACCTCATGGCTCACTGGATCTTTTCTGTTGCATCCTCGCTACGAATTGCACCGAAAACATCATCAAATTTTAAAGATATCCAAACATAGAGCTACTAATGGCCATAACTAAATCATTCCAACTTTTTGGCAATGAGCATGGAAATAACAAAACCCTAACTTCATCGTCAAAATTTACCCCTACAAAAATTAACTAACTCGTAACCATATTAAATTCATTTAAATCATCAACAACATATCCACCTTCTAACATCTTCATATTAAATAAACATTTCATAAGAAATACCTTATTTGAGAACAAGGGTTTTTCATATGGTTTTGTCAATGCAAACATTAAACCATTTGTTGTCATTTCCTCTGAAATATTAAAGGCTATCGACATCGCTAGCATAGTCATATTGTTCCAAGTGCCTTTCTGTCGAGAATATCCCATTTTGTGTCTGTCATACTCGTCGGCTTCTTTGTATTTTTTCTCAATGGTAGGAGATCTTTTTGATATAGATAATCTTCCATCTACATCTTCCACAACTGGTAGTTTTGGTTGTTAAATTTTTCAACCCTAAACATACCATCTTCTGATTTCTCCCACTCGAACCAGGAACACTTCTCTCCTGTCAATTTATCAGCTAATAGACCTTCAACTCTGATACCAATTGTTAGAAAATTACATATTACAGAGCAATGGAACACATAAAATATTGTAGAAACACAAACATAAAAAATTCATAAAACAA
>Ga0181459_100069_pt1 | contig 15998 bp, 20 predicted proteins | sample InSIn2SAF170_FD_119060 | JGI IMG/M metagenome (GOLD analysis project Ga0181459, IMG submission 119060) | Clean room microbial communities from NASA Spacecraft Assembly Facility at Jet Propulsion Laboratory, Pasadena, California, USA -... ...
GCCTTTCCTTATGCATGCCCCTGAATTGGCATGACAGCGTCCACCAGTCAGGATCTGCCCCAGATCCAGCATCAATGTCGTGCAGCATCCGGTCGTGATCGTCTCGGTGGGCTAGCCACAGCTGGTATTTATGAGCACGTAGACAAGCAGTTCGTCTCGTAGGAAAGCCCCAACCTCATGGCACAACTTTGTTGGAAATATGGCAAGTCGTCACAGGCTGGAACTTTAAATACCATTTTGTTTTCCTATCTCATCCAATGCATAAAAGTTATGGTAGGCATTAAGCCATCAGCGGCTTCAAGGCTTACAACTCGCTTTTTCCACTACTCTGGCCATCCTTCACCAAGAATTTAGCCAAGATGTTGCTACGTCTCTGGAGGTCATCGATCTTCTCTGGCGCAAGGCCACCCCTCTTCAAGATCCCTGCCAGTCTTGTCTGCTCCTTCATGGCGTACTCTGGGTTGCCAGTAAGTTTTGCAAGGGCTCTGAGGTAATATTCCTTCGTCTTGTCGGTCAGGTCTCCTGCAGCTTTCTTGACATCTGCCGATGCAGCTTCGAAATCGCTAATGCCGTTACTGGTAACATACTTGGCGAGAATAGCGTCAAGAGCTTCGATGGTCCCGGCCTTGTCGTTTAGTCGGCCACCGGGAGACCTGTTCACGCCAGTCTGTGTGTTGATGAAATCCACAAAAGCGTCTTCAGACCTAGCCCCTGCGTAAGGAGATGGTGTAGTCTGACCCTTGGGAAAGAACTTGATCGTGGGGAAGCCAGTAATCTCTTGTTCCGCAGCAATGGCCTTGCTGTTCTCAGCCTCGCAGTCAACCTTAGCGATTACGATGTTAGACTCGGCAGCAAAGTCTTCGGCGACTTTCTCGAAGGTCGGGGTTAATGATTTGCAGTCTGTGTAAAGTCAGCATTCATCTGCTTACGATCAAGGAGATGGGATAAACGTACGACCACACCACGGCGCTGTGAAAGCAACAAGCACATCTTTGTCCCCACCAATTGTCTGCTTGAATGTCTGGTCATTCAACATCGTGACTGCACTCTCCTCTTTCTTCGCTCCTTTGGGCTTTACACCACTCTTTTCCGTGATGAAACTTTGTAGACTTTCGAGATCTCGGCCACCGTTGTAGTCGATCGGCTCTGAGCCAGGCTTTCCGTCAAACCATTTTATTGTAGGAAATCCCTGAACACCAAAGCGCTTGCCAAGGTCTTTATGGGCATCGGCATCGACATTGGCGATACTGACTCTGTTGGGCTGGGAGGCGAATGAAGCGGCGAGCTCATCGTAAACAGGTGCGAGATTCTTGCAATGACCGCACCAAGGAGCGAAGAACTCCACGAGAGCAGGCTTGTTGGATTCGAAGACTACATTGTCGAAATTTGAAGGGATCAGGTTAAGGACTGAAGATGTGGCGGCGGCAGTGAGGGGGAGGAGGAAGGTTGTGAGGGTCTTCAACAGAACCATGGTCGGTAGGCTGTTTTTGACGGATCGATACAATTAGTAGATAGAAGAGATGTGTTTCTACCGTCTGATGCAGGTTGTGGGTATGCACCTTATATGAGGAAGGAGGGAAGGCTCTATCGCTGGTATTCACCCGGTTTGATTTGCAAGCAATAAAAAGTGGCCAGATCGGCTCTTGTTGATTTTTGTGCTAGTGAACAAAACCCCAGCTTCTGTTGATCGACAATGCACTCTTCAGACTCTACATCAACCCAGCATCGGCGAACAGAACGGATGGAGTTTTCTTCAGGAAGTTTGAGTCTACTTGGTTTGTACATTGCAAGACTAATACATAACACTTGCTTCTATTGTTCGTTTCGCATAGATAGCGTAACACCTGCTAATGTTCCGATTGGGCACAGCTGTGGTGTAGACAAGATAGATGAGGTACTCTGTGACCATCTGTGCTATATATTACCATGAAACATCGTTGCAAAAGAGGACACCATGGAAATTACTGGGTATCTCGAATCTTGGAACCAAAACGCCTTGCTCACTCGTACAATCATATAGTACAGTTCCGTACACGTGTATGGTGGTCGCTATTCATGATGCAGGATAAAGCTGGTGGTAGGCGCTGTGAGCATCGGTGAGCACTGGTATTGGTTAGCATATCTATTACATGTTGCCAGTGTAGCTCAACTTACGTGTCAGAGTTAATATCTGAGACTTTCTGCTCTCACATGCACATTGCACGCAACGACCATCTTTCAGATCTAGTACAATGCTCCATGCCATCTCCTCTCGCTCCTTATCTGGCAGGGACGGTTTCGTAAATTCGTCAAGGTGGATTTTACGACTTCTTCCACGGACGCTATAGCCGTTAGAAGGCGTAGCGAAGATAAGATATCCTTGATCATCAACCCGTAGAAATCGACGTTTCCAGAGCAGAGTCTCGGGAAACTGCACATTGACCTCGCCAATATCGACCACATGCCGCATCCCGGAGTCGATCTCGGTTTGTTCTTGAATCGTCTTCGCTTGTGATCCGTCTCGAGTCGGTGAAGCCAGTGATTCCTTCGATTTTCGGGGTACCCCAAAACTCGACAATCTTTTGAACATTCGACTTGCCCTGGACGTCCGCTTGTCTTCCGTGACAGAAGATGTCTCGCTTGAAGGCTTCGATGCCTTGTGTTGGCTGGGTGTCCCCTGTGGTTTTGAATCACTTGAGGGAAGCTTCTGGGTTCCAGAACGATGCGAGGAGAAGGAGAAACGTCGTCTTTCCGAGCTGGGACTAGTCACAACGGATTCCAAAGCCTGGTTTTGCTGTTCCGGAAGCAGCGCAGCTTGCGTATCCGTGTTCTCTGCTACCTCGTGTTCCACAATCAAAGGGCTTCTGTGCAGTCCAGTAACATCGCTAGTTCCGCCTGAAGACTTTGGGGGATCTCGGATGATGCGTGCAGTGACTGTCAGTGATTCTCCTTTATGGAGCGATGTGAAATCCTCTGAACTCACGCCTTGCATATCTACTAACGATTGCGCACCAGAGTCTCCGTACTCGTTCTCAAATCCTGTTGGCAGCGGCAATTGTATCAACCCTGTCGGAGTCCTTTCTGGCATAGTATCAACGTTTGGCGATGAAGCAAGAAACGATGTCCGCTTCAACATGGTTGAAAGCGGAGACACGCGAGGTGCTGATTCCTTTGTAGGTCCAGCGGAAAGATTGTTATCGCGTTGGCTGAGGCCTTCAAGAACCTTTATCCGTCTTGAGATGTTAGACCCAATTACTGGCTTTTGCTTTGGAAGGGCAGGAACAGGCTCATTTGATGGAGGTGGCCATTGTGGCAATGTCGCGGAAATGCTTCTTATGCTCCCTGCCCGACTAGCAATTCTACGCCTGCTGAAGGTGCTTATCTGACTTTCGACAGATACTGATCTTGGTCTAGTTGTCTCGGCTTCTTCAGCCTGCAATTCCTTTGTCGGCGTCATCTGGAGAACTGATGTGACCGGAGTACGATTGACAGAAACAGGTTTCGCTTCATGTACTGTGGCATGCTGCAGCTCTTCCACCAATTCGTCGTCGGAAAACTCGGATCCTAGGGTGCTCGGAGGGATATTGAGGGTAACTTCAAGATGGTGTTTTTTCCTACCTCGTGGCAGAGGAGATAAACTTGTGTTCGACGCATTTTGAGGACCGCCTCCGATCAGGGGACGACCTCTGTCCTCGTGCTCATGCACTTCAGACACCTTTCTAGAAGTTTCAGCAAGGTCTTGAGGCAGGATCTCATTGTCGGTATGCTGATCGATTTTGGGCTGGCTCGGTACAATCTGAGAAGCTGGCGCCTCGTGGATCGCATCGGTACTGCTCTCACCTACACCAGCTCCCTCGATTTCCAGGTTCTGTTGACGTTTGCCATCTGACTCAGCTCTAGGAGTGGTCGATGAATTAGTGTCGGATGACAACGAAGTTTGAGAACGATGTCTACCGCTTGTCTCGGAAAACGAAGAGGGCATTGTTGAATGATTTTCAGTTGCAGTGACAACAGAAGTCGGTGGCATGGTTTCAGAATCGTCGATGCTACCAAGTTTTAGATCGGTAGATCTAACATCTGGATTTGCAGAAAATGATGACATGGAGGTGGACTGTGCTGTGGGAGAATCTGAGGCTTCTGAATTAGAGCTGTCGGTGCTAGTATAGGGAAGAGGTACGGATGATGCAGCAGAACCTGAGCGTTGCGCCAACAGCTGATTTCGCTTGTGCATCTGTAGTGCCTTCATCAGTCTCATTTTTTCTGGCGTGATAGCTGAGCTGTCATTAACCATCGAGGAGGTCCGGGAGGGACTAGGTCGACTAACTGGTCGAGGTTGAGATACAAGAGGAAATGCAGATGAGGATATTGGTGGTGGTGGGTTAAGTGAAGGAACGAATCTTGCAGGCACGCTTTGCGTTGATTGCTGGGATATAGGTCGAGAAGGTTGAACTGATACTCGATTCGAGACTCGAACAGAGGTTGGTAAGTTGGCAATGCGCCTTGACGCTCCCTCACAACCAAAGTTTCCCGACGTCTTAGGACGGAGCTGCGCATCGACATGAGGTCGTGGGGCTCGCTTCTGTTTCTTCGTTGAGGCTACAACATCATCGGTCCACCTGCTAATGTTACTCGACTCCGCCGCTGTCAAGTGGCTCGAGTAGTGTGTGGAAGGATGTTCTTTGGGTATGGGGCGTCGGTCGTCCTCGTCAGAATCCATAGCAGAATCAGGCAGTGGGAAATCGAATGAAGGCCTCGAGATGGCGAGACTGACTTTTGGTTGGCCCTCCTCTGATTTAGTAGGCATAGTCTTGTCAAGGATCGAGGCGTTGGTATCTACCAAGGGAGATACAGGTCTCTCGTGTACGTCTGACAAAAGGCGCATACTGTTCTCTGTCTCGCTGGTATGCTCGACAAAGTTTGGTGGTGCCTCAGTCCCATGCTCTTCTCGCGCATATTCCTGCCTCCTTTGTGCGAGCAAGGCTTTAGCTCTCAAAGCGCTGGCTGGTAGCGTATTTGTGTCATCACCTCGATTGCTCACTGTTGAAGCCATGGCATGCATGACAGGGGAAACAGCTGCAACCTCTGATGTAGCACCTTCTTCAGTATCCTCAGCGATACCATTCAGTCGTCGTTGTCGCAAGGAGGATGAGGAAGACGTAGTGGACGCAGCGTGTTGTAATTTCATTGTACACAAGCCAAGTGTGGAATCGGTAAGTTCGTCTGCAGCAGTGAAAGAGAAGACTGTATCGTGCGGGATGAAGGTATCCAGAATGGACTGGAACTGCACAACTAGTCGCACTGTCCGATTGTCAGAACCTTAGGTACCGAGTTGTTGTTACGTGCTTACCTTGCAAAAGACGCGAGGTCCCCTCCGGCACATACTTCAAGATCACTTTTTTGCGTCGATGTTGCACCAAGCCATACAATGGAGACTTGTCCTCATATCTCTCAACCGCGTTTCTGGCTTCGGTCACACCCCCGGTTCCCTTGTCCAGCAGCTCGACGGTATCGCGATTGGCATATTTGAGGAGGAACCTTAAACATCTGGTTAGTATATGCCAGGACATGTATAGACTGTGGTGCTTACCATCCTCCTGCTTCGTTCAACGCATTTTGATGTGCTTGAACTACCACATTGCAGTCCAATCCATTGAGCGACATTACGTCCCCATATGTCAAAGCTGATGGAACAGAGAAATTTAGCGACGACTATATCGACACCATGTTGGAAGAGTGTGAGATCATCGTGAACAGCCTACAAGGTTCTCTGAGGCTGCAAAAGAACTGAGATCAAAATAAAACCAGCTGTGGCTAGCCCACCGAGACGATCACGACCGGATGCTGCACGACATTGATGCTGGATCTGGGGCAGATCCTGACTGGTGGACGCTGTCATGCCAATTCAGGGGCATGCATAAGGAAAGGCTTGTCGGACATTGTTCCAGCCGCGGCGGCATGGTGGACAGCTACTAAGAATGAGACTAAACTCAAGAGAGCGTTCCAGCCAGGAGTGCACGTTCCAGCCGAGAACTGCTTGCTTTCCACAGAAGCTCTAGTCCCCCTTCTTCACTGTTCTGGTTGGACGAGACCTCCCTAAACCCAGTTCGTGGCTTACCGAGCTCGAGCATGGTTTCGACATGGACGCCAGAAGAATCGGCGACTTTGGTCATCCGCCAAGAAAGTCATAAATGTCAAACGTCTCGTCTAACTGTACTGTACGTGGGCACCAATGACATACACTACTTTATGAGCCATGGAACAGACTTTGAGCTCGACCTTCATCCTGCTAAGACACCAGTGATACAGAAGAAGCATTCGTTGACCTCGTTATTCAGCGTAATCCATTTAGCTAATGACTCGCGGTATAGTGCATGGGCCAACCACATACCTAGGTACCTACCTAGGTACATGTACTTGGTAGGCAGTACCGGTCCGAAATGTCACGTGCTTTCAGATAACGATAGCGTATGCACATGTTACTTCACACCCACTTGACCCGATGCATATATACAACCATGAATTGATATTACAGTTCCAGTTTTCCTGGCTTGTGAACACTATGTCTACCCTGCCAGCTATTGACAAGCTGCCTTCTCTCGACACCGAGGCTCGTGCACAAGTATTGGACCTACTCTTCGAGCCTTGCCGGCAGCTGCATACCTTGTCCGTTGAGGTTTTGCAGCAGGAACATTTTGAGAGCTATGATGCACTTATCACCTATGTGGGCCGCCAGTTAGAAGCTCTCCGTAGATCAGATCTGGAAAGTGATGGCCAATGGATCAACGATATATTGGTCGCCCATCCACGCTTAGGTGAAAAGAAGGTTGACAGTGAGCAAAGTCGAGCGGAGCAGGCACAGCTCAATCAAGGAGGGTCGGAGGAAGTTGAGAAGCTTGCTCAACTGAACAAAGCCTACGAAGAGAAGTATCCTGGCCTCAGATATGTGTAAGCGGCTGGTCCTTTGGAAAGCTCCTAATAAGCAAATAGCATCGAATTGAGAAAGACCTGAGAAATTACTGACTCTATTGTCATTTTCTAGAGTCTTCGTGAATGGTAGAAGCAGACCTGTCATCATGGAAGACATGCATAGGAGAATTGATCGTGGCAACCTTGACCAGGAGAAACAGGACGCTATTCAGGTGAGCTAGATCAGAAATACCACCATCTTGCCAAGTATCCAGTACTCTCGGTCGATTCTCCGGTTTTTCTTGCGTCTCACTTCACGAGCGGCGATGTGCTAACCTCAATGTCCTACACAGGCTATGTGCGATATCGCTTCTGATCGTGCCCGGAAACTCCTCTCCACCAAGTAATGTGGGTGAAGCATTGCTTGGGTTCTATGCAATGGTAATTGCAGCACTACAAGTGGACAGAATACAAGTGAACGATGTACTCTAGGCCGGGACGGTGGGATCAAGGATATCGAGAGTTTCATCATGGCAAGGCTTCTGCTCACTACTAAAGCAGGGGCGCCTGGAATTTGGGCGACACTCGAGGTACTCAGGAAGTCCTCTCAGCTTAACCAAAGCACTGGTGGTTCCCAGCGGTCTTTCATTCATACTTCTTTGAGTTTGATTGTTGCTTCATCAAGTTTAAATACCATAGTGTTTTGTGTATCTACATAGGTACCTTATTCTTGAATGCAATAGTGCTACCCGACGTCATGCAAACTACTCAAATCTTAGGCCGAGAGTGCACGCGGGCAGCGATCACATCTGTGCGAACTTATTAACCCGTCTTCATTCCACTATACTACACCTCTAGCTAGTACGTTGTTGACACTAGTTGCTTCAACCAACGAGTGAAAACAAGTTCGATTCTGTTGACAATTATACATACCCCTCGCAGACTTCACGAGTGTGTAACGCCAGCCTCTCCGTTGAGCCACTCTACCGTTCTTGATTGCAACCAAACAACATCGCAGCATTTGACCTTGAATTGCTTTACAGTCCCGCCCTGCTCTATCAGGGCTCCCTCAAGGAGCGCCAGTCCACATGAGCACAAACGTTGATCTATTAAAGCCACAATGTCTGGCAGATACGAGGTGGAAGATTTGCTAAAGATACGAGCATCGCCATTGGTATGCAGACCACCAAATCTGCCACCAACTGAGGAATGGATGGGGTAAGGCAATACTCAAGGCTAATTGGCATTGTCTAATGTGATGCATTAGAACGTTGGACACGAACATCCGAAAACCTACACCAAGAGGCAGGCTGGAAGATACCGCTACGCAGCCCGAAGGTTTCCAGAAGCGACCGACGCTGTTAGATTCTGCAAGGAGATCAACCACAGGTATTGAGGTCTACAAATGTCGCTTTTTACGAATTAACTAACAAGACAGATCCCGAACGAATACATCTGGGCCCGCCACGACATTCGTTTGCCTCCTCAAACGCTACACGAATTCGGAGCGGAAACCTCGAGCGCCCTAAGACGAATGAGGACGGCGAGTCAAAGTTTACAGACCGTCGAAGTGGCACTTTGGGGGGCTTGAACGGAAAGATTGGCGCTCGAGACACGGAAACGAACGAGGACGACCGTCCGAAGCGCGAGTTTGAGAGACCAAGATGGAGTACGAAAGATGGACAAGATGAAGGTGAGAGGAACGACGACCAGTTCTCACGCCATGCTCGTGACGCCCAGTCAAGGGCCAAATTTGACCAACCCTGGATTCGTAGGGGAGACGAAGATGCTTCGCGCGAGGGACCGGCTTGGAGACGTAACCCTAGAGACAAAGAGCACGAGAGAATTGACACTGCACCAGAGTGGGTTGACTCCGCTGAAATAATTGAACCTGGAAAGGCACATACCCACGAAGACTTCCTTCAATGGATGGAAAATATGAAGAACAGGACAACTGGAGAGTCGAAGCAATCGCAAGAGGAAGTACAACAGAATAGTGTTGCAGCACCTCTGCCTGGAATCCCTGGTTCCAGAATTGTTTCTGATCCTACCGCATCCGTGGACAAGTTCTTTGCCAAGTTCGAAGAACAAAAAGCAGGTGACGACAGCAAAGGCAGTGCGAAGCCTACGAAATCTAGATTTGCTTCCATCTTCGGCGCGAAAGAAGAACCAAAACCAGAAGCTGAGACACCTCCGACTTACATGACCCCTCCTCCACCACCTACAGAGCTCGAACAGCTTATGGCCAAGAAGACGGATCCAAACGGCAAGTCTAATGATGCCGCGTTCGCAAAACTGCTCCAAATGTTGAACAAGAACAATGTGCCTTCTGCTACTCAATCGCCACAAATTCAAGCTACCCGGAGCCCAATAAACACTGCTGAAACCGCATCGAGCAGACCATTTGAGGCCGCACCACAAGTCTCTAACCAGGCACAAACAAGAACCCCCATCCAGTCTCACACACCGAATCTCAGTCTAGATCATTTGATTGAGTCTCGTTCACCTGCGGATTATCCTCAGAGGAGTCAAGCAAAAGCCACCCCACAAGACCTTCTCGATCTACTTCGACGTACTAACCTCGAAGATAGACAGCAGCAGCAACAGCAACAGCAACAAAGCTACAATCACACACAGGAACCAAGAATGCCGCCACCTCCACCAGGTTTGTTCGGATCTTTGACTCAGGATCAAGAACGTCAAGGACCACCACTCGTAAGCACTCGAAGGGAAAACTTACGTTCACCTTTCGAAGATATGATGTACGCTGGTCCCACATATAGGAATGAAGTAGAATATCAACAGCCTGTGCCACGACAACAGCGGGGTAGTCTCGGTGAACTCCTTGCGGCCATGGGCAGTAGCAGTTATCCGCCGATCTCTCAACAAGAACCACGGTCTGCGCAAGCTCAAGCTCCGAATCTTCCTCCAGGATTACAACGACCACCGGGTCTTGATAGTGGGCCACGACCTCCACCAGGATGGCCAACAAATACGAAGCAGCAACCACAAGCCCCTCCAGCCAGCAGTCGTTCAATTCCAGGCTATCCTCCACAACAACTTTACAATCAAACTTCATACTCTCAAAACCAGCAAGCACAGCAGCCACAACCTCAGCGCATGCCTCAGCGAAAACCGACAAACGAGCTGAATATTCCACCTGGGTTTGCCGGTAACATCGGTGTACCTCCAGGATTTGGGCCTTCTCCTCCTTATGTCTCTCCTACATCTCCAGACAATGCAAACCAATTTGGTCCACGAGGCGGGTATGCATATAACAACGAGCGGGAGCGCTTGGACAGACAGCAATTACAACAACAGCTCTTCCCTGGTATGTATGGAAATGGCAATCGAGGTAATGGAGGACTTGGAATGCCGCCAGGCTTTAGATAGCAGTGCAGCATTTCGACTGTCTGAGGTCGAGCAGAGATACACCGCAGTCAATATCTGGGACTCAATTGCACAACCAGACCATCCATGCCAAACTGGTGATAATCGAACCTGTGTTGCACTGAAAGAGAAGAGAACAGGAGAAAAATGACACAGGCTAGCTATACAAAGAACTATCCAGTCTCGACATCTAGTATAACGCTGCTACTCGAGCATCAGTTCAAACCAGCCCAAATCAATGCAAGCCAAGCCAAGCCAAGCCATGGCAATACAATGTCCATTTATCCATCCTCGAGAACATGTATCGTAGAAACCTCCCAACAGTCACCCTTGCTTAGGTACGTATCATCTCTCCTCTCCTCTTCTCTTCACTTCCCTTCTATTCTCTCCTTAAGCACACCCCCAAGATTCAACGCACACGCAATCCACCAGTGCTGTATCATACGTACCTTGTATAGCAGTGTGTTACTCCATGTCTGCGTTTGCCAAGATCTAGAACGGTTTCAGGTACTAGTGGGCTCTTTTGATTCGCTGAATTAGTATGGACGGATACTAGGTGGTTGTATGGATAGAGTGGGCTTACTGTTTGTTGTTCGCTGCTACCTACATGTATGTACACTCGTTACGCTAGACTTGTTGGGGTGTACTGTACCTATCTATGTGTTGCGATTCACTGTAGAACTACATCGGTGGGAAAAGGATTGGGAAAATGTGGTTATTTGTAAGTACTGCTGCTGCTACCGTTTACGATGATGTAGAAAGAGAGGGACATAGAGAGGGACATAGAGAGGGAAAGAATTGAATTGATATGAATAGAATAGAGAGAAAGTCGCTCGACTGCTTGTCCTTGACTGTTCGCTGAAATTTGATATAACCTGACACTGATGCATGACCTCGTATGTTTTTCCCTCTGTCAGATCTCCTGCCTTTCTTTCTCCAAACATAAACCGACATGAAGAAACGCCCTTCTTCCAGCACGTTCAGAATGCGGAGGGCAACAATTTCCCGTTTCGATATCAAGCTGCTGATGTAATACCTCTGACAAACCTTACAACTCCTGAATCACATTCCGTCAACACCTAGCATTTGATCCAGCCGCCCAAACAAGACCTCAAATGGCGAAGAGACTTTTCCAATACTGTCGTATAAACAGGGCCAAAATCGATTTAGAAGCAGCGCTCACATAATGATACACCTGCAACCGGGGCTCCTGTTTGCTGCACCGTCACGACTTTGAGATCTGGCTGCCTTGGTGCCTTTAGCATCTTCCTCTTCAACAAAATCTTGTGGTTTGATGGTCATATGCACCACATTGGCGTCATCACGGTTGAACTTGAGATCTGTTGGATTTGTCAGTGCCATTTGGGGTCTTCAACTCATTCAATTGTCGCGTACCTTTGATAGCAGTCTTATCGTCTAGCAACTTCCCGAAACTAATCAAGCGTATCGCACTCGGGCTAGAAGGTTTGGATTCCCACTCCTCACGCCATTCACGTAATATCAACTCCTTCAACTTGTACACACTTAAATTGTACGGGTCGTTTCCCTGCGCCTGCACGTTTCTCTTACTTAGATATCTTTCGTCCAGCTTGAATGGATGCCGCGCTCCATTAGTCAACAACAGCGTGATCGCAAGCGTTGGACCTGTATTTTCCATATCTTTTGGGGCAGACATAAGTAAATCCGAGGACGGACCAATCGCCGTTGATATCGTTCGGTGCATTTCTGCTGGTATAGAAGGTAGAGGAGGCGGAGGATCCTGCGACTGTTGAAGGGCAGTTGTGGTGTCGGTCCGCACAGGTCCATATCGTAAATGAATGTTGTCGTGGTCTTCATTTGTTTCCTGTTGAGACATGGGAACGCCTATGGCATTGGACGCTTCTAGGTTGTTCATTTCTAGAGGTGTTGAAGAGGTGGCTTCGTCCTGCGTTCTAGTAGGTATGTCTTGTGCAAGAGTTCTAGGTTCTGTATTACTTGTTTCGGGATGTCGGCTCACGGACGTCATTGAGGCGGTTCAGATAGACCGATGGAGTTGGCCAAGCGATGCGCCGGCGAGGACGCGTAGAGTATTGCCAGTGGTTGGATTGATCGAGGGCCTCTGTGAGCGTGACAACAAACAAGGGCTTGATTGAGGTGATTGCGGCAGATCAGAGATGTTGTTCAAGAAGCAAACAGTAACGGGGGTAGAGGTTGTTGAGTGTCCTTTGATGTTGAAATGCTATTTTGACTGTATCGTAGATGTGGATTGCATATAGTCGAAGAGCTGCAAATGGAGGCTAGATAAACAACATAAGCGTGGAATGAGAGAAGGAATAGTGAGATAAGATGAGTGGTGACAGAAGTTGTGGAGGTCGAGGTCGATCGATGTCCGGGCTATACCTAGATTCCGCCGGTCGAACGACAACAGAAGGCGCTGGCAGGACCAAACCCTGCAGCTGCCGGAAGACACGCCACTCCCTGCGTCTTTTTGCACCTCTTTCGGCCATTTCGGCAAAGCATTTGCAATTGAATAAAGTCTCTACTGCACCCCGGATGTTACCTATGGCGTAGCTTTCATTCTTGGTGAAGATCCACGTTTGGTTCGTCCAGTGGATTCTGACTTTATTCTTGAAGGAGACCCCGTACCAAGTACTGTAGCTTCCGTGCTGCTCGCTTGACGCGTCACCAGCAGCACGAGGTCGTAATGGCACAAGACGGGTTACTTCTTGGGTTAACGCACATTGCAAGTCGGATTGTAAGGTACCTATGTTCTACCGCGTGACTGTGCATGCAAACACTTCGCCACTTTCAACCCCAGATCACCAGATACATCTTGGAAAAGCAGATAAAGCTAGGCCTACCGCTTTGCAGACTACGTACTCGGCTGTCGACCATCCAACCATTCGCTGTATTTGCTCACGTCTTCATGTCTAACACCCTCATATGCTTGCCGCACCTGGAGAAGTTGTACCTTGCCAATCCGCAGGCCTGTCCCTTCTTCGCGAGCCTCCCAATGTTCTAACCGTTGCTTCAGGTCTCGCACTACTTCGCCATCATTGTCAACCAGGAGAGCGACAGCATCGTATCCTCCAGCACCTGGTGCAACCCCTCCAATGACGCCAGGCAGTGACGTGCAGTAGTCGAGTAGCTGAGTGATAATTTGCGGCTCGACAGGCACATTCGACTTCGTCGACATCTCTCGAACCAGGCTGCGGATCGTCAAGACCGTGTCTATGAGCTCCTGTTTTGCCTGCATATTTATACCTTCGAGTTGAGACAAATGCGTAAGAGTTTGGCAGAGGTGGTTGCTTCCTTCCTGGATAGCATTCCACAACCGCTCTGCTTCGGCTGGTTTCTCCTTCCGCCACGCAAGGATTTGACGAACCATGCTTGGCGTCTCAGAACCACAATCAACATCACACATTAGAAGTAGTAGACTTTTCGGCAACTGGACTGCACGACTTGAGACCTCTACATCCCACTTGTGATCTATGTTCAGGTCATCCACGCACAGACGTAGCCTTTCTGCAAAGCCACTTGAGCTGGGCTCTCCAACTGCTTCCAGAATTGACGGCGTGAATCTCCGGTACAGACAGGACCCAAACACTGCAGCGGCAACATCAAACCCAGATCCGACCTTCCCTTGTGCGGCGCAGTGGGCTGCTTGCGCGAGGTTATGAACCGTATGCAAGGGTAGCTTCTGGTCTACGCCTTCGATATGCCATGCGATCAGTGCAACCGTGATTGCCGTCACCAAAGCCGCAGATGAACCCAGGCCGGTCTTGTGGGCCTTGCTGAGGGGGCAGCCAAAATCAACGAAGCCCTGTTGTCTTTGGCCGAAAGTTGCCGACTGGGAGTAGTAGCTGTCGTCCGCCATGATGGTCAGTTTACAAGATGTGTATATGTTACTCCCTTTCGCGGTCAGGTATGTAAGAGCATATCGGAGCGTAGTCTCGACAAATTTATTGCTGGAGTGTGTAAACGGTAGAAGGCTGCCCGATATCAGTTGTGACCTACACTATAGGAGGTGCTTCATGCTCACTCTGTGATTTGCCGTACTAGGATAGCTGCATCAATCTGAGCATGCACTACCTCATAAAGCCAGCTCGCATCTTGAAACTGAGGCGATTGCACCAGTATCAATGCAGAGCTCTTTTCACCTACAGAAGTGTCCTTGGGCTTCCATTCATCGATATGCACATGTATACGAGCGTCCAGTCCAAACACAAGTCCAGTGTGTCTTCGATCGAGGACCAGAAAGCCGCCAGTAAAGAGCACCTTGCCAGGCGCCGAGACTGCTAACGACCTTCGTGCCATGACATATAGAGAACGAGATGCAACAAAAGACCTACACCAGAGCAGAGAGCTTGAATGGCCGAAGCAAACGCCTCGACCTAAAGTGATCAATCATATCGTGGCTAGTTGTGTTCAACGACTATGAAGATGTTTACTGTAAGAAAAGTGGGGCAAGTGACTTTGGTGTGAACAGTGCCTCATGCCAAGCAAATGTCGAGATACATATAAAGTGCATGATATCCACCAGTGGCTGCCAGACGAGATGGTCAGTACTTTATTTCGCTTTCGTGTGATGCTTACGGTAGGGACAGTCGAGCTTCTCTATCAAACACAGTTGTGGTACCCCGACGTTACTGTTCAGCAGATCAACTATTCCCACGGACTGGAGTTCAGATCGCTCTAACTCCGAGCATGGTGGAAGAACAGACAAGTCCTTCTCTTCTGGGCATTCCTTTAGAAGTCAGAATGCTTATCTATGACTTCTTGCTCAGTGATCGAGTATGCTACATAGGCTTCCCTAGAGACCATACAGTTCGAAGCGTCATCATTGGTTCATTGGCAATTTTACGCCTTAACAAGCAGATTCATGCGGAAGCTCGGAGAGTGCTTCGGGTCCGAACCATTCGAATCACTAAGTTCGATGTCATTGACTTTCCCCTGCTGCCCCGAATACCCTCGCTTATAGCGAAATACTCTAAAACAACTGAGAAGCTATTGATTGGCCTTCAGAATCGAGAGTTTGGCTGGCTCACAGGTCGAACAGAGGGTGGTGACTCCGGACAACAACTGCATCAGAGTATGCAAGACATCATTGCATACTTGCCGAAGCTGCAAAGTGTGGTCTTCACCTGCGATGATGTTTCCTTGCTGGGGACTCATGAGGCATGGACAACCAATCTGGTTCGAATGTTGAAGGAACCTTTACAACATTTTCAGCATATCACCGCGACTGTGAAAGACTCGCCCCAGTGGCCACGGACTGGCTCTCAAGCAGAAGTCAAGTTTCTGAAAAGGACTGATCGTGGCAGGAAATGGGTGAGTACCCACTTCGAGCATTGTGTTTGCCAATCTGACATGACCACAGGAGGATAACGACTATAGCAAGTCAAAAGGAACCAAAGTGCTGCTTGATGTAATAGATGAACGGCATTCTCACTCAGTACGCTTGCTGACATTCGACGAAGTCAATGAGTAAGCGTTCTCGCAGAAGTACGAGTTCGTCATTCGAATACACTTTACTCGGCGAATGGGTCAATATCAGGCCGTGCCTCACTGCACCGGTACCTGTACATCCTGTGCATGACCAAGCAGGAGAAGTCCAGCCCGGATCAGATAATGCATGTTCCCAGCAGACGTCAATCTTCCAGGGTCGACCAAGTCAAGCACACGAACTATTGCCGCGATCTACTCAGTCACAAGACTGGTAGGAGATAATAGGGACCCCCGAA
>Ga0181459_100086_pt1 | contig 15925 bp, 16 predicted proteins | sample InSIn2SAF170_FD_119060 | JGI IMG/M metagenome (GOLD analysis project Ga0181459, IMG submission 119060) | Clean room microbial communities from NASA Spacecraft Assembly Facility at Jet Propulsion Laboratory, Pasadena, California, USA -... ...
ATTATCGGGTCGGCTGTATGTATCCGACTCTCTTGCCTTCGAATCTCCTGTCTCCTTGGATGAACGCACGGATCAGATAGAGCAGATGGTCCCAATCCTTAGCCTCTAGCCAAAGCCGGACGTCAATATCATGCGTCTCACTCTAGTAACACTTACACAGCCCTGCCCACTTCAAATCAGGCATTGCGAGAGAGTCAGGAGCCTAGGAATTACTATTAGAAACTGCTTTGCATCTGTTGCATTCTAGGAAAACGTTAGTATCAGCATCAATACTAATAGCAGAATGCATACCACTGGGCCCCATACCTTCAGAGTACGCATATTGCGAGATGCTGCTCAAGTTGTAGTCCATGCTAGTCATCATTCAGTTAAAGAGACTTAGGTGGAAAGGTTGCTAGGAGTGTGGAGGTAACATCTTCCTTTATATCAAGTAAGTTCCTCGCTTCGAAATTTAGGCAATGACTTTTGTCAATAATCTGCGTGTTTACTCAATGCTTAGCAATGCAGGCAATGCAGGCAATGCTAGCATTGTAGCTCTTGTCCAACGTCGCACATAAAAGCACCTACAGCCCTATCAATTAACTTTACCGCAGAGAGCACAATTAACAAAAGTCTAAAGCAACATTAATCATCTCCCGCGTGCCTCAAGAGTTAGCTGTTGGATATACATGTACACTCCATGTGCGAAAGACTACACTATATGACAAGGTTTTCGCTCATAATTAACTCTCTAGGGATAGTCAAGTGACTCAGTGCAAACCTGGCGGAGCGCGGATTGCCCTCTATTTAGACGGCCTGCTACTCCATAGGCTTATCGCCAGATAGAATTGCATATAAAGATGGTGTCTTTTCCAGATCCTGATAAGGTCAACAAGGCAGACACTGAAGCAACAGAAGACACTCCAGATAGTGACAAGGATCCTCAGCGCTCTACGTCACCGCCAACACTCCCCGAGTATTGTCCAGCCAGACGTCGGCCGTATCGTCCCGCACCCCCTCCAGTCCTTCGACCCAATAGTCAGAGATATAACGTCTACGAGATTCCAGATAGTCAAGAAGACGCCATATTTCCACTAATGCAGCCAAGGTATAAGATCTAGTAACCCTTGATTACTTCTGCTAACGTATCTCAGATATCGAATGGACCAGCCGCGTGACGAATCTTGGGTGACCAAAGGTAAAGTCAAAGACGAGCCAAGTGCGGGAGGTGACACCGGACATGACAACGACGATAAAGAAGGTACTGGCGGAGATGACACCAAGGTCAGCACCGACAACGATATTGGAAAAAACACCAAGCTCGATACCGACGACACTGACGACGACATTGAGGATGATGACTCGACTGGGGACTACACTGATACCGACGACACTGCGGCCTCCGAAAATGAGGATGACCGTCGCCCCCGTGGCAGTCTTGCTCGTAAAAAGTAGTGGATCTCATTTCGCCATCTCGCCGTGCTCAATCAGTCCTTCAGATCTCTTCTCTACAAAGTCATTGTAGTCAAGCATACGTGACACGATTTGGATGAGTCACTCTTCATGTTGTGATAAAGTTCCTAGCTTTCATTGTCACTGTATTTATTTGGCAATTCCAATTTGTTTTTCGTCATAATCTACGCACTGTTGAATGAATGAATGAATTGGACTCTCACTGCTAACTAGAAGCTATGAGGAAATGTGGGGGCAGTTTCCAACCTAAGTTCGGCACCAATGACAGCACCACATTCTAGTTACATTGTTTTATGTGTGCTTGTACATGCGGACATCGAGAATCGCGTAGAATGTGAAAACGCTTTCTAGACCTGTGACTTCGCAGTTTGCACGCTTCCACCAACTTCAAGAAGACCTAAACATTTTCTCTCCATGAAGCCGAAGATATATAAAAACTTCTTCCTGGCTTGGGTTGATACTTCATCACAGTCGCAACCACAATATCACAAATCCAAACATGCCTGTCCCAGCGTACACCCTCGTCCTTGTGGGAGGTGTCTTGTATGGTATCGGAACTCAAGGAGGCTACGAGAGAATCAACATCATCATCGACAACGGCGGAGCCATAACGGATAGACTCGTCACTCGCCTTTTCAATTATGGCGCAGCCAAGCTCGCTCGTGGTGCGCAAAGTGAGACAGGGAACATAGTCATAACGACTATGTCTGAGGCGGCTACGATTGGTCGAGGAATGGTCGCGAATGTCTGGCGCTCCAGTACGCAGCAGGTGGTCACCGAGGCATCTACCCAGTGGATGCATCTGACGCTCTTGCCAGCCTATGCGAGACTCATATTGTTCAGGTCACGTCACCCACAGGCATACGCGGAAATTCCAGGACGAGGTCAAGGTATGGTGATTGGAGAGGTTGGCATTGCAGGTGACCAGGGACATATGGGCGGAGCACCAGATCCGAGCGGACTCTCCATCACAGAGCAGGGCGAACTTGACGAAGATGACGCAATCACCGAAATCTCTGGTCCATCTTCGCCGGCTAGGGGCGTATTGATGATCGCGGAGACGGGAGATTCGAAGGCAAGAGAGTCGGATACATACAGCCGACCCGATAATGATCAATCCATCACGGAAAGTGAAACGACGCCGCCAGTCGCTGGAGTGCTTCTCATCGCCAACGGTCATGAAGTTGAGGAGGGCGAGCGCATCGAAATTGTTCAGTCCGAGGATGAGAATACGGGTGAAGACTCCATGTCGAGCAGTGCCAGTGAATCGGGCTCGAGCGTCGAAGGCAAGGGACGCGACAAAGCCGGGAAAGTGCACGTCGTCTCCAAGAAGCGCAACTGGGACGAAGACGACGTCGGTGTGCGAGAGCCAGGTACCATCAAGAGACGTCGCTTGCGGTCCCCTAAGATGCGAAACAGGGAGGTCGAAGACGTGAGGAAATCAACCAGCGTCAAAAATTCGGGTGGAGATGGAGAAGCAGACGAGGGCGAGGATGATAATGTAGTCGGAGCAAGCGATGACGAAGGCGATGGTGCAGTTGGAGGCGAAGACGAAGAGGCGGAGGATCCTTCCATCACCTACACACGCAATGGGATGCAATACTGCCCTGGTGTGAACGAAACTGGCAAGCCATGTCAGCGCAAGCGAAAGGCTACAGAGGACCGCAAGGGACAGCTCCACTTCTGCTCAAAGCAGCACCGAAAGCAATGGGATGGACGCCACGAGTTGAGGCGATAGGGCTATCTAGTGGGGTAGCGCTATGTAGCAAATAGAACACGTCTTCTTTTCAAGTCATAGTAGCAGCAAAAGGCAAGTGAAATAACAGGTGAATGTGCGAGCCTAGAGAGCAGCTACAGAATCCACAGTCCAAAACAAATCCCTAAGCGTACTTGTCCAGGCGCGTAACAAAAATAACAATAACAACATATCAATGATCGCGTAAACCTAGGGTATAGGAAATGTCACTTTACTTCTTGTCATGCCTTTAACAAGAAGGCCAAACAACACCAGTATGTCATTTTAACCTTTGCTAGACCTAGGGCTAGGAGAAGTCCAAACAACACCCGTGTAGCATTTCAACTTAATAGACTTTTTATAGTCTAACTAACACCTGTATAGCATTTTAGTTTCCGCTTAGCGCTCTATCAATAACTGCGTAGAATTTCGACGTTTGCCAGATCCCATAAATCTGCGCCCGAGTGTCGTTTCAACCTTGGCCATCCTCGTCTAGGACAAGTCCAAATGGCACTCGTGTGTCGTTTTGCTGATTTAGACACTGGATCTCCCTGAGAATTCGTGTGCAGACTGCAATATCGGGAACGAGCAACTTTTAACGTCGTGATTCTTATGGATGTGGGTAATGAGCACGATGCTTGGATGGGTCGTTGGCGGAGGCGTATCAAAGCAGGAACGCAACATCTCAGTGAGCTGTCCCATGTCAGCACTGCGTAAGTTGTCTGGCTCTTGACCTCACCTTGCTATCTCGCCAATTTACATAAAAGTTCTTCTTTTTAGGGCTCCAACTACTGTAGTGAAGCATTGCGTTTCTCAGACTTGTACGGCTAATGTTGATCCCAAGCGTTCCCTTGACGTTCTGGGTGGCATCCGACGACTCGGCGCCGGCAAGGTCGACCATCATAAGTCGTCCTCTTGATGATCTGGGTTTAAGGCCTAGCGCTAGGTGGGATCGAGACGACCTTTCGTTGAATGTCGTCGGCTCAGTGGCTCGATGCTTGTCCAGCCAGTCAATAACGTTGACAAGGGATTCCGCGATGGAGGTCTGGTAGTGACAGCCGTCAGTGATGACCGAATTGCCGCCAGCCGTTATGCCGAATTCGCGCAACTGTCGTGGATCGAAATCAAAGTGCTCGACTTGGGTCTTGTCTCGAATTTGGGCGGCCGCGAACGTAATCTGGCCCCCTCCTAATCCTTCGTGGAGAAGATTCGCGGCGTAGCGAGCGAGAGAGTCGTCCTCAGAAAACATTGTATATGACTTTCCGCTACCGCTGTATCCGTCCGTTACAATAGATACGTCTTCTCCCTTAACCACGAGCTCAATCAGTGGTTTGATGAACAGATTGACGGCGGAATTGTCGAAACTTGAGCCCATAACAAAGTCAAAAGGGTAGACGTAATCGCTGCCATCGGAGCGAATGTAGATAGTGTGTTGATCGTGCAGCTCGATCTTGTAGGTACTATTCTTGACGTCGATAGCTGTCTCCCCCGAGTTGGAATTCACGTCCACCCATCGTATCAGAGACATGATCTGTCTAGGGTTTCGAGACCAGCAGTCGAGGATGTTCTCCGCTGTCTCCATATTGATGATATCCTGGGCGAGATGCTCGCCACACTCATCTAAAAGGGTGTCACTCGTGGGAATCGGCGTCCCTAGTTGGGAGCCGAGGCCGACGTCTTGCTCCGAGATACGCGTAACGTCTCCCTCCAAGATACGTGCGACATCTTCTTCCAAGGTACGTGTGCAGTAGTCCTCCCGCGCTGCTGTGGCAGTGTCTCCATGTTCATCCGACAGTGTTGGGCGAATGTTTGTGTCGGTAATGCTCTCCGGCACCGCGTCTAGAGTCGCTTGGCTCTCGTCAGAAGATTCGTCCGAGGTTGGGGTTGGTACTCTGGCCGGCGAAGTCGGATAAGCTTCGTTCAAGGTCGGAGTTGGTGCTCTCGCCGACGGCGTTGGACGAATAAGTGCGTACGTGATAATGTCTGGCGCCGCGTCTAGAGTTGCTTGGATCTCGTGAGAAGCTTCGTCCGAGGTCGGGGTTGGTGCTCCGGCTGGCAATGGTGTGCTAGATCCTTCTCCTGTACCGGCGATGAGTGGCGATGCTTCTGTTATTTGCGGTAGGTATCTAGGGTTGTAGTAGAGACCGGACAATCGGCGAACGTATTCACGTGACTAATCAAGTAACTAATCTCTTACTCTACATAGTGCGTATTAGCAAGCTAAATCTTCCAGGCAATAATTCACTCCATCATAGTCCTGCCGACCTTCCACCACAGACATATAAAATTTCGAAATTACCCGAATACCCGCGTCCAGACTAAGAGGATAAATAGAGCCCAAGGGACGCAGCGTGTCACATAGGTGATAAGCACCTTGAGGTATTCGTTGCCAACTCTGCCCAGGACATTACTCCACACGCAGAGCCACACGCACACCGCGACGAAGATGAAGAGTAGGAGAGTGTAGAGGATGGATCCGAGGACTATCTCCACCGCGCATTCGAACCATGTGTATGGCTGGTACTTGGGATCGTTCCGACGGTTCAGTTGATGTTGGAAGGGTTGATCACTGCCTTGGGCTGGCTGACCGACGCGTCGGACTGGCTGGCGGTCGCGATAGACTGGCTGTGGGTCTTGTTAGCACTAAACTGAAAATAAGGTGGAGAAAACCTGCCACTGCGTTGTTGGGGCGAGGAGCCGTCATGTTGGAGGTTGAATGGAACTGGTCGTCGACTCTAATCGGATGCACGAGGGACGGTGGTGGTTGTCAATCTGGGGTTTGGGTAAGTCGTTGAGGGCGAGGGCGAGGGTGTGTTATGTTATGGGTCTGAATTCTTAATACTTGTCTTGCTGGCCTGTTTCTAGACTGAGTGACTCATTTCTAACGGTTTCACTGTTTCATTCACAGAAGCTCCGTGCACGTGAACTTAAGTTTGCCTTGTGCGAGACCCGTCTTGAGGATTCTACACAATTTGTTTCGGCCACATCGTCCTAGTCATTGCTGCCACCCGCGCTCGAAGATGGCGTTGAAGAGGAGCTGTTTCCTCGGGACGTGATGTATCGAGCGCAGACATCAGAACGTTCGGACTAGCCAGCGCGTGGGATGTGTTGAGTTTCTCTCTATTTGCATTGCCACTTCACGATAGTACACAGCCAGAAGAAGGACTAGAAGTGTGGCGTTACTCCTGGAGAACTCATGGACCAGTTGCTATCTGTCGCCTATTACTATCACCTGCAAAAGTTTCACCCAAAATGTCTCTGCCAGAATGTCTCTGGTTGATGACGAGACTGCCTCCCAGAGGCTTTAAGAGACAAGCCGTGCGAGACAGCCTGCTCCTCGCTCAAAGCGGTGCTAATAAGATCTCCAAGCCCATGTCTCCAAGCCCATGTCTTCTTTTACGATAGAGCGACCGGAATTCCAGAAACCATTCCCCAAGGATCCTCGATATCTCCACCATGTCTCATCAAGCCACCGACAGTACGATATCCTCTGCAGATGGATCTACTACGTCTACCCACGATAGCACCACTCAGTCCGCGACGACTATGGGAACAGCATCTGATATCCAACACACAGTGCTCTCTTTTCTAGCAGACGAGCAGGTAAGTATTGCCGCGACAGGGCTTGCCTTGCGGCCCACGCTAACCCTGTTATAGCTCGTAGAATGCTTCCTCGCCCTTCCCAAGGAGATCCTAGATACGAACCAAAAAGACGCTCTACGTCAGGTCCACTCCCACTTCAACGGAGGCGCGAATGACTCAAATAAGGGACAAGACAGCAGCGCCAATAGCTACGCGGCTAATAGTAACTCCTCCCAATAGAAGCGCAAGACGTCCGACGACGCCCAGCAGCCAAGAAAGAAAGCAACTAAGAACAACCCATACAAGACTCTCTTGCGCAAGACAGAACTATCCCTTAGCCCTAAAGTCCAAAAGCATATCAACTTGTATAGCATGGATCCGTTCCAATTCCTGAATGCGCAGGGTCCCGTCAATGACATGTCTAAGTACTCGGAAGTGGACAGTGGCGGTGATGCTTTCTTCGCCTGCTATCAGTACACCAAGAACCTCGGACAGTAGATGGGCATGAATCATCATCGCTAGTTGTTCCAGATGCTTCTATTTCACGACGTCCTCAAGCTTATAAGGCCAGATTGTTTAGGCCATCGTATTAGCAAACTCATGCACCAAGATCTAATGAAGTTCCTAACGCCCATAATGAGCAAGAATTTCCCAGAAAACATCAGCCTCCAGGTCGTGGCTGCGGAGCTCCATAAGTAGTGTGTGCTCAGCGCTAAAATCGCGAATGTCTGCACTAAGTTTGGACCTAGTTGTCTTTTTTACTTGGGCGATATTCTCTCCTACAACTTATAAGTTGAAGGATACTCTGCGTGATGTCAGCTTACTAATTTGTAATAATAGCGTGAAGAACAAGCTGACTAGGTCTGGAGATGCGTACGACACAATGATTACTCATCTTCGCACTCGTCTTCAGCTCACAGATCTCTTGAAAGATTCTGACGCAGATAAGCTAGGGAGGGTGGTTTAGGCCTACTTGCTCCAGCTATTCTCAGCAGTATGAATAAGCATCATGGGTAACAACATTAATTCATGTACGTGCGCCATCGCTCTTCCTATCGCTTAAGGCCATGTTCACAGATAGAATAGACTTGTAGAGAGTGAATTCATTGCGTTGTTATTATAGGGGAAAGGAGTGAATGCCTAGACCATGAATCAATCCACAGGGCCAATGACGAGGGAGGCAGCTTGGCGCACGCCCTGGGAGAAGACTATGAAGTCCGTCGCTTGGCACTCGTCAACCCACCCGCCAACCTTTCCTTCGTAATTGCCCAATTTCTTGCAAAAACCTTCCCACAGACAGACCTCCTTCTCAATCACCTCTGCCACCCTATTGAAACTCTCCTCATGCCCGTAAAGCTATTCTAACTTAGCATCAAACTCGTCGTATTGATTCAACGCGGAGGCAACAGCGGTCTGCCCAGCTAAGAACTTTTTTATCTCTTTGTTGGAGGATTCGTATGTAGCGCTCTCAATTTTGGTGGAATTATAGGCCCCTTGCGACAACTTTGCGCCGTTACGGGCGTTAGTGTGTGCGGCCTGCAATTTGACAATAAAGGGATCAACTAGAGATATAGTGTCATTAAGATGTTTCTTCAGTTGCTTCAGGGAGCAGCATTTGCTCTCCAACTCTCCAGCCTTTGCGACGCTGCTCAAGAGCTTAGAGCAAATAAAGGTATCCAGGCGTTCTTAGTAGCTGGGAATACTGTATAAGGTAGCAATGGCATCACCCGCAAGGTCGTGGACAGCTGTTTCCACGCCTGTTATATTGCCAAGCCAGACTGATGCGTTTGAGCAAAGCTGTACAACCTCCTTGTTCTGACCCTCCCTATAGTCGCGTCCGCGAGATCTCCAATAGTTATCCGCATGCTAAAACACGAAAAGGGTGATAACGAGCCCAAACAAGGTCTGCAAGATGTTCCAGCAGGAAAAGCATCCTCCCCGCGTACGCCCTCCCCGACCTAGTACCTCTGGCTCTGGTGCCTCTGGTTCTGGTGCCTCTGGCTCTGGTGCCTCTAGCTTTGGTGCCTCTGACTTTGGTGCCTCTGGCTCTGGTGCGTCGTCTTGGTGTCGCTCTGGAAGCAGTCGACGAAGGAACTGCAAGACACCCGGCTATTCTCCATCAGGTTGCCCATCAGACCAGGCCGCATCAGCCTCTGAGAGATTTTTAGCTGGATCTAGCTGCTGGATTGGCGTCTCTTGCTAGCAACGTTCCCTAGGCAAGGTGTAAGGGGAGACTCCCACGCTAGCCCGCATTGATCCATCTCAGCCTTATTGCTCAACTAGCATGCCTGCGCCGACTTGCGATAGCAAGTAGTTAGTAGAGAATAGTGAAGCTTGCTACTGCGGTTGCGTCACCTCTAGTTAGTTCATAGGGCGCAGCTGTCCCTAGACGACTCCCGCATATGTTGTGCTGAGCCATTTAATGAATTAAGCCCCAAGGGCTTATTTTTATGCGTCCAAGGGCGGCATTGCAAGTTGTGCTCTCCAAACGTTGGTGGGCCACGAATTCTGGGGCCTACTGCTCAGATATATATTATCAGGGTCCCCCACTCTCAAACTGCACAGCTGCAACTGCCAACATGCCACCGCCAGACAAGCCTCGCTTAACGCTCTTACCGCTCAAAAAAGACTAGCGCAAGGATGCAGCCACCAGCGCCGCCACCACCTCTGCCCAGTAAAAAGCAAACGCTGAGCTCTATGCTCAACTTCAAGAGGAGAACAATACATTGCGTATAGAAAAGGGAGAATTGCTCACCTCAGTGGAATACTTCATCAAAGAGGCCACAGCAAAGTTGTCTGAAGAGGGATCACACAAAGAGAAGGCTACTTCACTCGCAGTCTTCATCAATGGGTAAATAGTGTACTACAATAAGGAGCTTAAGAAGCTCCCGCCTGAAGACAGATTAGGCAACGAACTGAAACCCCCAAGATCCCTGCTATCCTAAACACCGCCAATGCCATCACTGTGATGGCCTACGACGCAAAATTTGCACCCTAAACGTTCTACTACGTCTGTCGATTATCCTCCAACGGGCTCCACCACACGCACTAGGGGAGAAAGCATAGTAAAGGAAATGGGCATAGATGACATAGGATAAGCAATAGAATCCCATCTTGTCTGTTGATGCTACTTCTACTAGGTTATTTGCTGTAACGCCACTCATCACAAGCTTTATTACTCTGATCCAGAATGATCCCCAAAGTGGCTAGATTTACACCCATCCGCTGGGCGTTATTGGCCTAGATGCTCTGCTATAACTGCAGGCCAATGGCTGAGCTGCAACAGCATCGCCAGTCAGTAGGTCCTAAACTCACAAGCTCCCTCACCGCCAGCAGTAGATACCTGATGCTGGGCTTGTCATTATTCTTGTCTCAAAGCATTACGGGCGGGGCGACAACCAAGCAGACTTCTACCTATACTTAAATACCTCCCACTGCATTGCATCAGTATCTACTCTTTATCCTCAACATCTTCTTAGCTACTAGCTAAGCGTCTATATCTTTTCCTACCAACTACCCACAGCATCGCCTACAATATCGATTACAACATTAACTGCAACTCAATCAACTAGCACCCATACCTCTAACTATAAACCGTCTCATAATGTTAATCGTCCTTATAGCCATCTACAGTTACTTTAGCGAAGAGGCGGAAAGTGTCCTAGAGTACATCTTAGATACATTAGATGAGCTTGGCGACGCCGCATAGGATGTTGCTGAGCCCATCTAGAAGGATATCCTCCCCAAGGTTACTACCCAGTAGAAGCTGGTATATCTCCATGCTCTAAATATGTAAATAGTGTTTAACACAGACATTAGGTAAAGTCCCTCGTCGCCAACGCGATTGGCTTGCTGCCCAATACCATCCAAGCGTAACTTGCCACCCTCCAACTCCAACTCATTACCACCACCGCCACATTGCACCTAGTAACAACACAGCTCTACAATATCACCAGCGCAGTCTACATTGTCTACTATTATACCAAGAGAGTCCTTACATTCTTCATTAGCGTGGAAGCTACCAACACCCTCTTTATAGCTATAGCCTTTGTTGTATTCATCATCATTTATCTGTGGATCAAGTGGGTCACTGTCTGGGTCGCAGCTAGATTCAAGATGTTTGCAGGTCTCATGCGATTCGTTATTGTAGGCGCCCCTCTCCTTCGTCTGACCCACAGAACTGATCACCACGCGTCTAGGGTCTTTGACGGCATGGCCCAAGCCCACATGTGCAGAATCAACAACCGACACGGCGGACAGGCACATCGCCACAGCAATTGGTTTGGGGGGTAACGGCGCAACTTGGCGTGCGGCCACGGTTTGCGAGCTCTCTGCCGCTGCGTCGCTGCGTCATGTGATCTCGTGCTGCGATTCTCCTGCCATATTCTCTCCGTCAACTTGTCACACAATCATGTATAGACGCACGTGCCGCACTCTATGCTCGGCTTCTCTGAAGTTTTCCTCCTGTATTCACAGTCCTTACCTCTCCCCCTTATTCCCTTATACTATCATATGACTTGAAGCATGATTGTTGGAGTAAGACAAAGTCAATGCGACGAGTCTTTAATAGACAGCAGAAACATGAAACATTAAGCTGTCTTAGACAGCAACGAGTGCTATAAATCCCTTGTAGTGCCAGCGTCCTAACTAAAGTCCAGCGCCGCACAAGTCTTGCTGATTCGCCATCACCGCTAAATCACAGGAATCATGGACACTAACCTATCCAGTCAGGCATACGCCGTCTTCGCTCCCGCCTCTCCCGATGCAGAGGACGCCCTACACCTTCAACGCAACTGACCCTACTTAGCGCGCGGCAGCGAATGGGGAATGCCAGCTAAGGTTCGAGATGGCCGCCACATCGTCTTCCGGCTCGATATCGCGTCCATCCTTGGTTGGGGCTGTGTATCCTTTGGCTCCTCTCGCGCTTCTGACATCCAATTGCCCAAGGGCGATGACGTACACCCTCAGCACTTTATCCTCTTCTTCGACATTGACGACCGTTTGTTGTACATCAAGGACACATCCTTACGAGGCATCTAGCTCTCCCCGCTTCAGGCTCATCCAAGCCAACCCCACATCAGCCTAGACAGTGTAGCGATGCCCATCACCTCTTCTGTGCTCATTCAACTTAGTCACCGCAACCGACTTCGATTCGAACTCTACATTGACATGAGCAGTATCCTTGACAGTTACTTTTCCATGTATACTAAGTCAATCGGAGACAACATGAGCCTAGGTACTAATCTAGAAGGAGCAGTAGCAAAGCGCCAGCGAAGCAGCAGCTTGACTGACGATGAAATATCGTTTAAGCGGTTGAAATTAGCTAATAGCGAGGATTAAATATAAGCTAGATGGTGTATGAATTGTTGATGGCAAGGATTGAATATGGGCTAAATAGTGTATAGATTGCTGTAAATAGTAGAGTAATATTAAAATAAATTTATAGAAACTTACTATTTTAGTAGTACTACTATACTATATTATTAATATAATTTTACTTATAATATTAAGCTAAATAACTATTATAGTTAATATTTTAGATAGCTCTTTATAGTACTATATAGACTACACTCTCTCTACTACGCGGCATACGTTAAAAAATACCATCACTCATAGTAGAGTCACCTTAGGTCCGCTGCGCCGAGAACAAAAGCTGCCCGAGGCAGTGTCCTTTCCGCCCGTATTCTCTAAACTCTTCGATTACTCTGAGTCCAAGAAACCGCCAATAAACTCTGGACACTGCGTAGCCTCTCTCTCTAAAATGGCGTCTACGCAGCTCATCGAACTCTGCCGCTCTATACATGTTAGTATAGGCGCTGGATGCTTCGCACTCGCTGGCATCTCGATGATGGAGATGGAAGAAAAGCGGCATCCTGGCATACCGAATGCAGAACGTCGTCCGTTCGCTGCATCGTTTCCACTGAATCCAAGGGCTTTCTTTGGATTTACAACGCCAGCAGATTCTTGTATGTTAGCCTTCAGCGACGGCATTGTGATGCCATTCCTCCCCTCCTCACTTCCCATCGAAGGGAGATTTAGGTTAGTAGCAAAGCAAGCTAATCGACAGCTGCGCGTATACCAGAAGCGTTTGAAGTCTGCTGCAGTCAATATCAGCCTGGAACCGCATTCCCCTGGCCGATTACTCGCAGCCAGCTATCTCTATCAGTTTGAGCGTGTGGAGTCAAAGCTCCCTAAGAACCGCAAGACGGGTTTCAATCCTCAAGGCAAGTTTCCGGCGAATGCAAGCCAGATGGGTGCGACATGCGGAGTCAGTTCTGTGGGATCTACCGCTGCGTTCTTCAAGCCGGGGACGTATGATTTTGATGACGTTGGAGAGGTGAAGGGCAAGGATCTCGTAGTGGACTTTAGGGGGTTGAAAATGGGTGTACGGGCCCGAGACAATGAATTCTTGATTGGAAGCTCGACGAACTCGGAGGGTGTTGTTGGCTTTGGCGTTTCGTACGATGAAAATGCTATCTCTAAAGAAGCGGCGGATGCTTGGGCGGAAAAGATCGAATCGTTGTTGGAAGCCCCAGGTCGAAAATCAAGGCTGTGAAAAGATGGTCTACTTGCACCTAATTCCAGCGAGATCTCAAGAGGTTCCATTAAGCACTACGAGCACTACTGTATCTGCCAGAAGTAATATTACTGTACTAGCGGAATTGGTAGCTTGAGATCAAACTCTAGGTCCTTCGCGCATGGCCTCGTCTATCGCGTTATAAGTAATTGAACATAATTAACTCCGCTTCGTGAATGTCTCCATACACTGCTCTGTTTGCCCATTACTATCATCTGTTGATTGATCTTGATCTAGCCGGAGAGCAATTATTGACTTACTCTTTATGAATTGAAACACTAAATTCTCCGCACTCATTATGCTGCTGTCTCCTGTTTCTTCTTCTTACTAAACAACACACTCCTATGTCTCCGTTCCTCAAACCCCGCACTCTCTCCCCTATGCCCCTCCATCCAGCAATTCTGACAATACAGATCCCCCTCACAGCCTAAGCACTTTAACGTTGCATCATCATTGCATATTAAACACCAAGTATCAATCTCTTCATCCGTATGTTTCGGTAGGGTTTTGATGACCTTGGGCGGTTTCTTCGCGGGTGAGAACGAGGGCGCAGATGGGAGGCCTAGGGGATCGGTTTGAGGATCTCTTGAACGGAACGGCGAAGAGAGAGAGGCGAAGCGCGCGGTGAGAGCGTCTTCGAGGGCTTGAGTTGTAGAGAGGGTGTCTTGCGGGATGGAGGTCGGGGCGGAGGGGAGGGTCAGTCCGTTCTCGTCGTCATCGTTGTCTATGGTGTTGGGTTGAGATTTTAAATGAGGTGTCGTAGGCGAGACCTCTCTCTCACCGGACTTGATATCTCCGGGATTAGAACCAGTGTCGCTTGGTGTATCGTGTCTTCTGATAGATATCTCAGCCAACATGCGGGCGATTATATCTTCCGACTCATCATCCTCTGTCTGCTTTTCTTCTTGTTCCTCCTCGTTTTCGCCATCTTTCGCGGCTTGTTCATCTCCCTCTCCAATCTTCATGCCACTACTCCCAATATCAACCTGCACATTCTCCCAATCCGTGAGCGCTTCCTCCTGGCCTTCCTTCCGCCTTCCCTCTTTTTCATGGTTCCTCATCGACATTTGTACCTCCGGTAGTATGCTCTTAACGTCTCTCAGCATCTTCTCTACATCCTCTTGCTCTCCCCTACTAACATCCCATTCCTTCCGCCCTCCAAGCTCCCCAAGCAGCTCCTCCAAGCTCCGACCATCCTCCTCATTGAAACCCGCGCTACCCTGACCAACGCCTTCGACCACACCCTCTAGATAACTTGGTGCCCCCGGCGCTATTATAGGTGCACTGTTTCTCCCAGTGTTATTCGAGGATGTCGTTCGCGAGGGTTGTGGAGACAATGATGGCGACGGAGAGCCTAGCCGCGCGAAGCGTGCTGCAAGAGCATCTGCTGGCATAGCAGCTGTAGGTGTGGATGGGGTCATGGACGCGGAGCGTGGATTATTGAAGCTGACGCTGGATCTTTTTAGGGCGTTCAGACGGACGAGAAGGGCGTCGTCTGTAGCGCTTGGGTTCGACATTGCGAGGCGTGAACAGATCGGCTGGAGAGGGAGAGTGCGGTGTGCGAGATAAATAGGTATTATCTAGTACCTAGGGCATTCCCGGGAGTAGGATTAGCTGTAAGTTTCGAATGGGCGTGTTGCTTTTGGGAGCATGATGTTGAATGAGGCTCGGGGGTTTGCGGAGTTCGAGGGAGCTTGTTGATTGGTGGGGCAGGGCTACGTCGATCATGGGAAAGTTTAGAGAGAGCATCGAGTGCTATGCTATTCTAGTCAAGGTATGCTACTCCCAAACCCTATCCGTCAAACTAAATGCACTTCACTTCTCTACTCCATAGAAATTCAGACTCAAACCTCTATCCATTCCAAATCAGCCAGAAATACCACGAGAAGACTACCACCGCAACCGTTAGCACGCTACTCCTCAATTCTTGCCAAAACAACGCCAATCCCTTTTTCTTTGGCTGTATTTTCTTCGTAGTGACCGTTCCCCACGCCTTTGCATCCTTCCTCTCCTCGTCTGCAGTCCCATAGTATCCCGCATGTTGGATGAGTGGATATTGATACTTTGTCTGCGCTGTTGGAAGCCCATATCCAAGGTTTGGACTCACACTGCGCGTTCGAGCGTTCGAGCTCCGGACCTGAAGTTTTCCTCGCTCAGAGGAGGTTGAGGAGTTTGAGGAAGTTGTGTCATGGGATGGTGCTGGGGCGTGAGAGGAGGGTTCCGCCTTTTCGTGTTCGGCAGAGGAAGCATGTTCTAAAGTTGGGAGAAGTGGATCGTTCCCGGTAGTCGGGGAGAAAGAGGGGAATTTGCTAGAAGCGACAAGTGCGGCACGAATAGCCAGGGTGAAGACCGTGATGCCAAAGAGCGTAGCGTACTGCAGGAGAATTCCTATCTGGTCGGGGAGAATACACAGATGGGTCTGTAAAGTAGGAGCTCCCGGGTCTGCTGATACTGGATTCCCCATTCCGTCAACAGGATTCCACAGGCTTACAAGCTGGACGCCAGGCTTCCTGACCCCCATAGCCCACGATATAGACTTGACGGTAATCTCTCTAATACCACCACCGGCAGAAGGATAG
>Ga0181459_100024_pt2 | contig 15886 bp, 9 predicted proteins | sample InSIn2SAF170_FD_119060 | JGI IMG/M metagenome (GOLD analysis project Ga0181459, IMG submission 119060) | Clean room microbial communities from NASA Spacecraft Assembly Facility at Jet Propulsion Laboratory, Pasadena, California, USA -... ...
GAACGATCGGAGAAGGCATTGATCTATCAAAGATACCTGGTCTAGCAGCAGTACTAAGGGCATACAAGGCACGACATCATACCGAAAGACCACTACCTCCCACATTCCACAGCTACATCATCTCCCGCGAGTACGAACTGAAATGGAAACTCGAACTTGACGTTGCCGGAGAGAAAATCAAAATCGAGAGCGACAGGAGCAGACCTATCACAGTAGTGGATCCACGTAAAGAAGACCTCGAAGCGTTCGCAAAGACTTCAGACTTCCTGAAGGGCAAGCAGGCCGAGGACAATGAGAACGATCAGTTTGTAAATGAGGCAGGAGAAGCAGGGAGCACAACTACAGCGGAAATCAGCAGCTGCAGCGGTAGTAGCAGTAAAGACACACTGAGCATGCTCAGGGGCGTCACAAGCCGGCAAAAGAGCCGCGAGGCTGCCGAGGAAGCCACGGCAGTGACTCAATCTGGTCGGGGTACTGCATTAGAGTATCAACCTGGAGAAGTATTACCACAGTACGAGCAAGCACCAACAGATTTTGGATACCGACATGAGATCGACGAGCAACAACCTCCAAGGTACGAGAAAGAATGATTTCCTTAGCTCTCGTTATCATTTCTCTGTAAGGTGGAGCTCTTGCTGAGTCTATGTGTCGCAGCATTCAGCCAACCAATCGGTGGCAATCATTGAGAAGGCGCATAGAGAAGAAGGTAGGGAGGGAAGTCGTGGTCGTTTGTTGAGCTTGTACTGTACAATAGCAGGTCGTTGCTGACCTTGTATTGTACACGTACATGTACAAACAAACAAGTGTACAACCCACCACAGATCTGCACTCACTTTGGGTTGAGAGAACACTTCATGTCATACTTATGGATCACAAATGAAGTGACCTTACCAGTCCTTCCCTCACAACTGTGGTAATATCGTCCGTATCGAATCTACAATAGCAGACGCCAAAGTAGATCGTTGTACTGAAAGTACAAGTAGAGTTCTTTACCTCGCCAGGTGAACTCGGCCCTAGTCAGATCCGAAGCTTTGATAAGACGATGAAAGTCAAAAATCTCTGCTTTGGCTCGGGCTTCACATCACCCGGGTCCGAGGGTGGAGTGGACTACTTCGTACAGTACAAAGCCGCACGCGTCAGCATAGGGCTGTGGTTAATTATGTATTGTACATGTTGCCCCGAAACGTATTGAACTGATCGATCACTTAGAACGGAACCTGCCTTCATTGGTGGAGGAGTGAAGAGTTTCATGGGACTTTAAGCCTCCGAAGTCGTGGCAACCACGAGGTCACTAACTAGACGCAGCGAGATTCAGGATAACTGGGAGCCATTAACGTACTGTACTGTAGTAGTCTTTCCGCGTGATACTGTATATCGACCGCATGGCAGCGAAGTGAAATGTTGAACGTGATGAAACATTCACCCGACTCGGACTCGGCACCAATATTGGATCTCGGTAAGTGAAGGATAGATAATCGATAATTTCTTGGGGACGGTGCAATATTCCACCTTCACTGGCTGTCTTTCCAGCGAGCAAACTGACACGGCATATTACGCATAAAGACCCCTGATTGGCAGGCGGAATATCCGTGCATTGATACACATGAAATCCGTACATCGATTGAAGCATATGCTAGGGTGAGGATGCGCTGTAGACTGGTTGTAGGAAGTCTAGTACGTGTATTAACGTTGACGAGGAATCGATGAGCTAGAACGTACGCCTATAGAGTTTAGGCAATAACACCTCTGACCGCCTATTAGACCACCACTAAAGTCCTCAATCTATAGCACCTACTGCCCCTAAGGAGTCCGCCCCTTATAATGCCTAATATGTCTTTTCCGAGTGCACCCAGTGTACACCTATCCGCTGTATTCAGGGCTAGGTAGGTAAGGTTGTAAGACACAATTCTATGCGGCACACTAAATCCGCTCGGAGCTGCAGCAGTTGATCTTATCAGATTGCATAAATGCAGCTACATTAATCCATCCAAATTCTCGGCTGTCAACCAAGGCTTGTAGCAAGTCAGTGTTCGATAGCAATTTCGCCTCTCGCGTCATTCGGGACGTTATCGACCCGACATATTCACACCTTAATCGTTTCCGTCGTTTAAAACTCGGTTTTTCATCCATGACACTCGGCTTGACATGAGATGGTGTTCGGGCTAATGTTAAGGACTATTGGGTGAGCAAGTAAGCTTTGGTCACTCATGGCGTGTACGCTTTATTGTCCCGACTGGAGCTCCTACGTTGATCGTATGCAGTCCTCGCACATCCATCACCAGCGGATATCGCGCTTTGTGATGATCCGCCAGGCTGGAACTCTAATGCCAATTTTCATGTCCAGATGTGTTCCCAAAGCATATATCCAGTGGTCCCCTTCACTTGGGGGTCGCTGCTTTACATGCAGATCATCTCAATTTGACTACTATGCCGTATAGTCGTTCAGCAACCAGTGGTCCTGCTCGAGGCAATGGCGAGGCTCTGTGGAGGACCCTATCTGGCCAGTCGCAAATATCAGAGCTCGACCGACAACGATCTCTGTATGACGCTGGCATTGACACTCACACCGGCGAGGAGAAGAACGAACAACCATGGGACATGGCTAGCGAGGTCGATAGCTGGTATGAGGATCTGAAAGCAGATAATTTAAGGCCCGGCGCGCTTGGTGTCACGTTCAAAGGCTTATCAGTCTACGGTGTCGGAGCTGGTACAGCCATACACGAAAACTCATTCTCCCAGTTTAATGTACCTACGAAAATCCGGGAAAGCAGGGCAGCAAAGGCATCGGGCGAGCGTAAGGTCATCCTGGATCAAGTCCACGGCTGTGTCAAGCCGGGAGAGATGCTGTTGGTCCTTGGCCGTCCAGGCGCGGGTTGCACCACTCTGCTCAATATGCTGGCCAATCGCCGCCATGGTTATGACAAAATCGAAGGCGACATTAACTGGGGCAGCATGGATCATAAGAGAGCACAGAAATATCGAGGACAAATCATTATGAACTCCGAAGAGGAGATTTTCTTCCCTACCCTTACTGTTGGCCAAACCATGGATTTTGCCACACGCCTAAATGTTCCGACACACCGGCCGACAAAGCATCAAAAACCTCAGGACTATCAAAAGACCGTTCGAGATTTCCTGCTCCGATCGATGGGTATCTCACATACAGATGACACTAAAGTTGGAGATGCTTATGTTCGTGGAGTCTCCGGCGGTGAGAGAAAAAGAGTGTCGATCATCGAAGTTTTGGCTCAGCAGGGCAGTGTTTATTGCTGGGACAACAGCACAAGAGGTCTGGATGCCAGCACAGCTTTGGAGTGGACTAAGGCCATCCGTGCAATGACTGACATCCTAGGTTTAACGACTGTTGTGACACTGTACCAGGCAGGCAACAGCATCTTCAATCTCTTCGACAAGGTCCTGGTTCTCGATGAGGGACGAGAGATCTACTATGGCCCCAGAGCAGAGGCTCGACCTTTTATGGAAGCTCAGGGCTTTATATGTGACGATGCTGCCAATGTTGGCGATTTTCTCACAGGTGTGACCGTGCCCACTGAACGTGCCATTCGGCCCGAGTGTGAACGCAGCTTCCCCAAATCCGCGCAAGCCCTCGAGGAAATTTACATGAAGTCAGACATAAAAAAGCAAGTCGAGTGCGAGTACGACTATCCCACATGGGATGAGACCAAGACTACTACCTCCAATTTCGAGAACGCCGTAGTTCTGTCCAAAGCTAGCAAACAACATCCCACAACGGTACCATTCTTGACTCAGGTTTCGATTTGTATTACTCGTCAGTATCAGATGATTTGGGGTGACAAAATGACCTTGTTCATCAAACAGGTCTCGACGTTGATTCAAGCACTGGTTGCGGGCTCGCTTTTTTACAATGCACCAGACAACTCAGCTGGCCTCTTTGTCAAAGGCGGTGCTATCTTCCTGGGTCTTCTATATAACGCACTGGTAGCCATGACCGAGACAACAGACTCGTTCACCGGACGACCAGTTCTAGCAAAGCACAAGGAATTTGCTATGTACCACCCTGCTGCATTTTGCATTGCGCAAATCACGGCCGATTTCCCACTTCTCTTCATCCAGGTCACCGTCTTCAGTGTCGTCCTCTATTTCATGGTCGGCTTGAAAGCTACGGCAGCTGCATTTTTCACCTTCTGGTTCTTCCTGTATGTGACTAGCATAGTCATGACTGCCTTCTTCCGTTTATGTGGTGCCGCCTTTTCGACCTTCGATGCGGCTTCCAAAGTGTCTGGCTTCGCAGTCGCGACTATTGCAACATATGCTGGCTATCAGATACCGAAACCGCAAATGCATCCATGGTTTGTGTGGATCTATTGGTGAGTGATGTGGTCATGGAAATGCTACGAGTATATGCTGACTTTATACAGGATAAACCCCATGGCCTATGGTTTTGAGAGTCTGTTAGCAAATGAGTTTCACGACACAATCATCAACTGTGTTGCTACTAACCTAGTTCCTTTTGGTGAAGGCTATAATGACCCTACCTATTCCGCCTGCACTGGTATTTCTGGTGCTCCTCGGGGTTCTTCATCTTTCAGTGGCGACGACTACCTTGCGTCGTTGTCTTACTCGAATTCTCATAAGTGGAGAAACATAGGTGTTCTATGGGCTTGGTGGGCGCTCTTTGCTGGCCTCACAATCTTCTTCACAAATCGGTGGAAGCAGGAGAGCTCTGGTGGCGTCAGCTTGATTCCTAGAGAAAAGGTCAAGGTTGCTAAGGAGGCTCAACATCGTGATGAAGAATCTCACATGCAAGAGAAGACACCCGCCTATCAAGCTTCGATCACGAATAAGGAGGGAAACACCAATGAAAATAAGTCAGGAAATGAGCTTGTGCGTAACACGTCTGTCTTCACGTGGAAAAACTTATGCTACACGGTTTCCACACCAAGTGGGCCTCGACAATTGCTAAACGATGTTCAAGGCTGGGTTAAGCCAGGCACACTCGGTGCATTGATGGGCAGCAGTGGTGCTGGTAAGACCACTTTGATGGACGTCCTTGCACAACGCAAGACTGAAGGTTCAATCAACGGCGAAATTCTTGTTGATGGACGTCCACTACCAGTTTCGTTCCAGCGCTCCGCTGGGTACTGTGAACAGTTAGACGTCCATGAACCATTTGCGACAGTCAGAGAAGCGCTAGAATTCTCAGCTCTGCTTCGTCAAAGCAGAGACACACCCGACGCAGAAAAACTTGCATATGTCGATACAGTCATCGATCTATTAGAGCTGCATGATCTCGAGCATAGTCTTATTGGTCGTGTAGGGGCTGGTCTGTCTGTGGAGCAACGCAAGCGTGTTACAATTGGAGTCGAACTGGTCGCCAAACCAAGCATTCTCATCTTTTTGGACGAGCCCACCTCTGGTCTTGATGGTCAAGCAGCTTTCAATACCCTTCGGTTCCTCAAGAAACTGGCTGCTGCTGGCCAGGCAGTTCTTTGCACCATCCACCAGCCCAGCGCGCAACTCTTCGCCCAGTTCGATACCTTGTTGTTGCTCACCAAGGGTGGTAAAACCGTCTACTTTGGAGATGTCGGTGACGACTCTGCGACTATCAAAGACTACTTCGCACGGAACGGAGCTCCTTGTCCATCTGCTGCTAACCCTGCAGAACACATGATCGACGTTGTTTCAGGCTCTCTATCCAAGGGAAGGGACTGGAATAAAGTGTGGTTGGAGTCTCCCGAGCATGCAGCTGTGGTCAAGCATCTGGATCATATTGTAGCAGATGCTGCCAACAAACCGCCAGGCACTACCGATGATGGTCATGAATTCGCAACCGCATATTGGACTCAAATCAAGCTTGTCACACAGCGAATGAACACCTCACTATTCCGCAACACAGATTATGTCATGAACAAAGTATTTCTTCACATTGGCTCCGCTCTTTTCAACGGATTCACATTCTGGATGATCGGACACTCAGTCGCAGACCTCCACAACATTCTGTTCACAGTGTTCAACTTCATCTTCGTCGCACCAGGTGTAATTGCACAACTTCAACCGCTGTTCATCGAGCGCCGCGACATCTTCGAGACCCGCGAAAAGAAATCGAAAATGTACCACTGGGCTCCATTCGTCACTGGTCTCATTGTCTCAGAACTGCCATACCTGGTCATCTGTGCCGTTCTATACTTCGTCTGCTGGTATTACACAGCCGGACTGCCGCATGACTCGAGCAGAGCAGGTTCCGTGTTCTTCGTGATGCTGATGTACGAATTCCTGTACACCGGCATTGGCCAATCTGTCGCCGCATACGCACCAAGCGCCGTCTTTGCTTCTCTCATCAATCCACTGTGGATCAGCGTACTAGTCTCCTTCTGCGGCGTGTTGGTGCCATACACACAGATTCAACCCTTCTGGCGTTATTGGCTTTACTACCTCAACCCATTCACCTACCTCATAGGCTCCCTGATGGTCTTCACAACCTACGACCGCCCCGTAACATGCAAAACCTCCGAACTCGCAGTCTTCAACACCCCCAACAACGGCCAAACTTGCGCAGATTACTTATCAGCGTACCTATCTAGCTCGGCTGGTTCAGCCGCCAACCTCCTCAACCCACAAGCCACGTCCGGATGCGAAGTATGCCAGTATGCGACGGGTAGTCAGTACCTAGCTACTCTGAATCTGACTGAGTATTCTAATGGATGGCGCGATGCGGGGATTTGTGTGCTATTTGTGATTAGTTCGTATGCGCTTGTTTATGTCTTAATGAAATTAAGAACTAAGGCGAGTAAGAAGGCTGAATAGACTTTCTAGCCAGGTAGTTAAATAGTCCAAACCAGACTCTTCTTGAGTCGCATTACACTCCTGATACTTGTCGTTTCATTCTACCTGCTCGCTAATCTATAGATCTAGAAGGATATTCTGGCGTGCTGTAAGCACTTTCTAGAAACATCCTGCTTTTTGTCACAGTTCGGGGAGACTACTTATATAGGTATAGTAGAGGTTTATGAAAGCCAAGGCTGGAGTGGAACCATCGCGTCCCACACGCACGCGTTCTGTACCTTACAAGTACCTACATGAAGCAGAACTTTTGCTTCTACTTAAGTAGTTCCATCGAAAGCTCCAAGCTATGCACAACCATCGACAGAACTCCCGCAAATACCACAGCTGTCATAAGAGGTACCGTCGATCTTAATAAACCTTTCCGAATTTGATTGATACCGCCTCTCACACGCTCCACGCTTCAACTTCATAACTCTGTTTGATCGACTCGGTGCAGTGTCAAAGACGTCTTCCGTCAGCTGGACCGAGTATCATGAATGTGAGGGGCATGAACACTGACGACGATTTCATCGACGAAATCTGTCGTAATTGTGTTCTACCGCTGCTGGAATCTCTCTTGGCGCCGACACAGTTGATCCTTCCTGCCAGTCAACCTTGAAAGAGTTCTCCTCGCTGTACTTTTCATTTTTGAACCACAGTTCTGATTCGACCCCAGCTGCAGCTTGCATTACGAACCGAATCTCGTAAGAGCATGTGTAATAGGTCGGTACCTTGTCGCAGGCATACCATGGAGTCTTGTGCTTCTCAAAACTTGTCAAGGGCAGCTTGGTGAGATCGGAAGTCATTTGGCACAATCGATGCACGCCGTCTAGAATTCATTTGGTCAGTCAATGTGACAACACAGCTGTTGTTGGAACATACCATCGCGTATATTCTTTGGAGGTGAGTCCAAGTGCGATAACACTATCCTGGTGATCCAAGGTTGCCGAGAGTCATGCTTCTGTTGAGTGCGGTAAAATACGTGGCTTATCGCTTTGTCTGTGATCGCCTGTCCCTGTTTGGTACGCCTCAGCATATCGTTCTAGATGTTCGTCAACGTCGCTTACCTTCCGAATGAACCATTCGATCTGGGCCCTTGCGTAGCGCTTTCTGTCGTCTGGACTGACATATATCTCGGCATTGACATGTCGTTCGGCATTATACACCTCATCACATATCACACCCAAAGAAAATCGGCTAATCCTCTCCTTCAACATCGACTCGCCTTTATCCTTCTTGTTGAAACGATCCAACAACAGTCCTTGTACTGGTGCGGCTTGGCTGCTTTTATCAGTAACGATCTGGTACTAGACAATATACTCACGGATGTCTGGAACGCACTATCTGCATATCGCTCGCATTCTTATGTACTGTCGCTCGATCAGCAATGTATCTCTGGATCAGCTGTCGTTTGACATATTCAGAACTTCCCAGTCCGCCAGATAACACCATGTAGCTCTGTCGTGATTGATTAGCTAACGCCAGTACAGGTGCCACCCATCACTTACAATCTGCGCGTTGGGTGTTTTGCCACCTAATTTGTTCATTTGCAGGTCGATGAGCTGGAACATACGAATCATCTGCTTGTCGAAGACCGCTTTGATCTCGTCGCTTTGAGCACATTAGCAGAGCCATTGGATCGAGTCACATACTCACTTCGAAACCATCAAGCCACCATTTCTAATGCCAGCGTGAGGAATGCTGATGCTGTCTGATACTCCCGGTATATCAATACGCTTCGTTGTCTGTCGGTCGCTCATGTCGCTTCCGAAATTCTCCTTGTGAGGCCTGAAGCTGTCTCGAGCCATTCTCTGGGCTGCTTTTTCGCATCCCTGCTCTGACAGTCCTAGATCGAACGCGCATCTCTTCAGCCTGTCTTCCGCAAGTTCTTCAAAAGCCATATCAATTTCAACGCTGCCAAGTTCTAGCCCATGAACATTATCTAAGGCTTTTAACCCAATATCACCATTGGACTGCTTCTCTGCTCTCAGTAACGCCAAATCAGTCGTGCCGCCACCAGCGTCCACCACGAGGATAATCTGTCCATCACTGTACGTCTCTTTCTCAGTTGCAAATGTGTGAACTGCTGCTGCTTCAGCCTCGGTCAACCCTATAACCACTTTGTGGTTCTTGCCTTCGGAGCCGTATCCTGCTTCGTGCAAAAGACCTTCGAAAGTCTTCGTTACTGCTATAGCAGTCCACGTGGTGGGAACCGAGAAGATGAATTCAATGTCAGCGTCTGGCCAAGAGGTTCCACGAAGCACCGCTGATTGAATCTCTTCTCGGATGCAAGTGTAAAGTTGTCGCAGGAAGTCTCGATATGCTCTCTTCACATCTTCATACGACCTTGGCCATGAATCATCTGCTGCATCCTTATACTGTTTGCGATCAAGATGTTCCTTGTACTCTTTGTGATCAAGATATACCTTGAACCATTCCGCGACATCGAGGTCCCGCTCAGAGAAATCATCTTGACGGGTTTCGAACCCCCATGAGGAAAACCTGCCATTGCGATAATACACGACAGTGGGCACCTAAACAACTTGTGTTAGTTCTGTGTAAGAGGTCGGGATCGGTAGCTTCTAGCTGCTTGCCTTGTTTGCTGACGCACCAGAACTACCTGGCCATTTCTGGATCATGTACAACTGCGATGTCTGGTCTGCTACAGCATAACATACACCTAGAACAAGCCTTAGAATCCGACTATACCAGGGGTGACTTGCCGTACCAGTACATGTCATTCCAACATCGATTGCCACAACTATCTGCGGACTCATCGTGGTTGCTTTACTTTACTACCTCTTGTGAAAGAACGTTCAGCATATCAACATTTCTGCAAGAGCGGAAGAACATGACTGCAGGAAAACTGATCGGAGACAAAAGTCTACGTGTCACAGACCGGTTCACGCAGAGACAAGGCTGAAGCTCCCAATGCCACAATCCCATTTCTAACAGCCACCGAAAAATACTTAGCGAAGAGGTGTGATACTAATGCAAACTACAAACACTGCTCCACACCGTTGGCAGATCGAGATTGCTGGACGGGCTAGTGCAGGTCAGGTTTCGCCTCCAGGTGAGACTACGATAGCTTGAAGCATACTTTCGAACAATTGAGTTTATACAAAATGAATCCCTGTCACTCTAGGCTTTCTTGCCTGCCACAAAGTTGCAGGTCTAACACGAGTTGCAACAAAACCAGAAGTGCCTGAATAGGCATGGTTGATTCACAAGGACATCTTTACTGACAAGCGACCCCATACTGTTCGCTTCCTCTTTGCTGGGCGCATTTCAGCACCCGATATTTGTTAGCAGTCAAACCTTATCTTCCTATTGTATCTTCACAAAAACGTTCGCCATATCAGGGTGAGCGAGGAAGTGAAACATGTCGGATAGTACAACAACACCGAGCAATGCTCTCTCGGCGGCGCAATCGACCAGTGCTGCCAGTACTCTCGCTGGACCTGCAACTACCACTCTCTTAGGCCCGAATCAGCCTACTTCTACCTCTACAGACAGTGCGGTTACCACTTCTCGAAGTGCAAGTCCCGTTGGTAATGCGAGCGCAAAACGTCTCTCTGACGGTGCTGTAGCCGGCATCGCTATCGGCACATTCGTTCTTGGTGCCCTGCTTGCTACAGCGTTTCTTGCGTTGTGGCAGAAGGGAAGAAGCAAAAATCGCAAGTCGAGCCGCGAGCGTGGCCTTGTCAGTCATAGGGCTAGAGACCGACCGAACGAAAAGTCTGGTTTCGGTGACGGTACAATTGTGACTGGGGCAAACGAGTTCGACCATGACAGACTGTTTCCTCAGCCTCTTGATGATGCCGCTGTCAAAGGTCATGTGCAGAATTTGTTCACACAAATTGATGGTCATGTGGAAAACTTCTACACGGACAGTACGACTGGGGTCTCCCCAGTTAGAACGGATGATGGTATCTCTCAAGCACTGCTCAATCCACAACAAAGGCTGTTTGCGATCAAGAAAGTGATCACGCAATCTATGCTTGAGTCAATCAGTGAAAGCTGTGGTTCCGAACGCACTTTTCTGCCAGGTGGTTTCACAAGCATTGCGCGTCGGCTGAAAGAAAAAAACATTCATGATCATGGTAAGCTATCGATCTGCGGCACTAGGATTCAGCTAACTATCCACAGCAAACGCACTGGCATGGTCGAGATTTAGAACCTCTTTCACTTTTCTGCTCCGACAAAATTCTGGGACTGAGAGCACACGTCTAGATCAAGCCATCTACACAGTCTCAGACCTACTTAACCAGAAAATCCAGCCTTTCGAAATCACAGATGGCGCAACGCAACGGAAAGAGGATCTAATTGCAGTGTGTAAAGCTAGTGCTGCACTTGGTCAGTTGCTTCTGTCTCAGCCCGCACTATGGTACTTTGAGTGGTCGATGGACGACGGCAAGAACACGAACGATGCACGAGCAGCTGGATTTCAAATGGTGTATTTTCCTGCATTGGTTAGGCTGACTGACAACAAAGCCAGAAAGTTACCGTCTCCCTACGTCGCAATGGCGGGCAAAGCGATACGGTAGCGTAAGCGTTACTCATATGAGTTAGATGCATCGACTACACATGTCTCAGGAAAAGTGTGGGTGAGGCTGGGCTGGTACTCCTGAAATTGAACAGAGCGAACCATCGCTTCTCATTCGCGACGACTGTGATGGTCACCATTCGATGCCAAGCACATCTCTGAAAGTTGCATAGCTGTACTGTATGTTCCTTGCTGGACTGGCAGTAGTAAAAGTGGGCTGGTGTCGCTCATTCCGAGCAGACCAATCTGTGTTGATGATGTTGATCCACCGGATCCGAGCGCTAAGGATTCTCCCCTAATCGATTTTCGGTCTCTGGTGAGGTCGACTCAAACTTCGTGTTAGCGTGTTCTGGCTGAAAGTATCTCGATGTCAAGCCACCTAAATGAGACACAACCATGTATTATATGAGTTGTCAATGACTAGCTTATCCGAAAAAGATTCTTGTACAACCTCGCGGTGATGTGCCAGCCATCGTAAGTAGTCATCGACGATATCAGCCATTCTTGTCGACAACCCTTGTACAGTACAAGACGGAAGAAGTCGTTATCAGCAAGGTGGGTGTATGGGGAAGCAGCACTCGCTTATGCCCAACCGATGATTTCTGTCTACCACAGCACTCGAACACCTCAACCGGTGTACAATAGCACTCAATTACCAAGAGCACACCTGCCAAGTCCTTGTTAGCGAGGCCGACCTAGCGAGGTCTGGAACAAGCCACCATCCGTGATGCTATTCGTTAGACCAATCACGAAGCACCGGGGGCCACCCTATCACAATCACATCTTCAGCCTGAGACACAAGGAAAAGATACGAGCTCGTGGCTACTTGAAATTCGTGTTCTAGCGTCCAGGTCAGCTATCGGAATGGCGGACCTCATCACACTTCACCTACTGAGCATGAAACATGAGCTTTGACCGATGGGGCGCATTGATGCAAAACTCGCGAACGTATTCCATTTCCCTACCAGCTTCTTTGGGGCTATTTCGTTCTCCATTCTCGTCCCGAGTTCCATGGCCAACAAGGCTGACGGAGAACAACGCAGGTCGTCCTTGTGAAACAGCTCAATCTACGGTTACGCACCACCACTTCTACTATCAGATCAGGGCCATTGCAGATTGCATAAGGCCTCCTGCCATAGCCATGCCTGTCGAAGCTGCTGCTGCCCTCAACGCCCTTACATCTGCAAGCAATGCTTTGCTCACACTGTACAAGCATGGACTGCACTACAAAGAAATCCCCGCAGAAGTCGAACAATTACGCCATGCTATCAGGAATCTCGAGACCTCCATCCAGACGTCCAAACGACTCCGCCGACAAAAATCACGCTACCTTGATCACCTTATCAAGACCGAGGTCGATGACACCGTCAAGCGGTCGCAGGACGTATTGGACAATATCTGCCAGACAATTGAAGGTTGTCGAGCCGACATAGACACAAAGGGAACTGTAAGTGTGAAGAACAGACTAGATTGGATGTTCCGGGGTCATGGGCAATTCATGTCGCAAGGCATGACTCTCAACAGTTGTGTGACACTTTTAGGAACGCAGATTACCCGCATGGACAACACGTGCGCTCCTCTAGAGACTCCTCCAAATTACGACGATTCGATGGCGCCGGAGCAAAATTTGCGACCGCCAGCTGTGCGCGGAGCGGAACGGAAACGCGGACGGAAGCTATCGAGCCAGTCGTCCTTAGGCAACCTGAGCTTGCTTTCCTTTCGAAACCCAAACAGTTCTCATGTCGATGAGAAAGAGGTGTGTGGGTTCCTCCCTACAATCGGACGAGGATCTTTCAGTGACGAGAAAGAGGTCGTCGTGACCAAACGCTTCTCGGCCGACGAGACCGCAAGCATATATTCCTACGACAGCTCCATATCCGCGAGCATGTCATTTCCCCCTGACCTCGGCTGCACTGGAGACTATTGCACGAGTGATTCACGTCCGAACCATAGTCGGCCGAGCCAAAACATCCAAAATGGGGCTGATGACAATTTACGTACGATGAGTTTGGGTTCCTATCCATCCACGTCGACGTTTCGATATAGCCTAAGCGAGAGTGATGCGACTCTGCTAGGTTCATCTGTGAGTCTGCAAACTACCGGCTCTCAGACAGAGCCCAGGAGGCGGAAGGTGAAGAGTGGTTACATATGAAGGACGCAGTCGGCATCTCGGTCATTCTGTACAACAACTCCCACTCCCCATGTGTTGTCATGTTGAGCATCGTTTATGACACGAAATTTCTCGGGTAATCTCAACCAAGGTACTCCAGCTTCCACCCGAACATAATAAGAGGTGTGTTCGTGAGAAGTGTCCGACAACATAGGGGACACATTAAAACCTGCTCCCACATCTCTCATTGAACATCCGTTCGACTAGCTACACCCAATGGCCATACCACAGATGCCACAATCTAGCACTGAAACAGATTCATCCAGCTGGTTTGGTCAAGCTACTGATACATAACTCTCCAAGAGCAGCACGATACGAAGGTATCTATCATCGAGGCCAGACGCTATCCTCGCACCATATCTCAATCTCAACATACCTAACCGTCGGTGTGAAAAGCACCGGCACCTCAGTTCAGAGGTATAAGAGGAAGAACAGGTTGCTCGTGGGGAGTACAACCAAGCTACGTGATCATGTAATTACAACGGAAAGACCATCTCGGCACTCGAGATGCCCACTGGTATATCTAGAAATTGTCAGTCTCAGAGCTAAGCGGACTCTCTCCATGGCAATTACAGTTGAAAGAGAGAGGCATCAAGTAGAAGACCAAAAAGGAGAACGGTACTAGAGACACCGATCAAGCAATCCAGAGCGAAGCAAAAAGTCTTCTTGCCCTGTATGATAGGCATTTACAACACAGAAGGACATCACCACTCAATCCCATTCAAACCATTAAGTACCTATTCAGAATAAGCTATGGGAACTCAATAGATTCGTACGTAGTAACGTAATAAATGAATCTCCGATGAGGAACATGACGCTCAACGGAGAGAAGGATTATTTGCCATGGACTGTGATGCATAGTGCGATATATCAAAAAAGGGTGCGGGTATGCATGAAGTGCACGTAATAAGTGCAATGACAACTCCTTGTCGACATACTTCTTGGTACAGTACCTACTCCTCCACCTCATTTCAGAAATTTCCCGCACGCCAACGTTCACGAAGCATAACTTCTAAGTGTGATGAACATAGTTTGCTGGTTTTTATCACTCTACCTGAAATCTCTGTATTCAAACCCTCACGTCTCAAAAGTCATTTTAATACTAACTTCCTGACTAGTACCTTTGTTTACCTATCGTAAGGGGTGATAAAAACAGCGCGTAATATAGGTAGACAGTAAACGTACTCGGTGATCCTGCTTTAATCTGTGCCTAACTACCGTAGTGCTTTTTCGATTGGTCCTAGGCTGGGTGCGAGATAACACCGCCAGTTCACGAGAAACTTGAGAGGCCGTTTGATTGAACCTGGGAGTGCTCCCCATGCACACTATCCAACTGTAAGTATACCTCGGTCACGACTTAAACTCGCTACTATGGAGGGGAATTAGTGTTCGTTGACTGCGGTGCTATCTCGTACTTACCCTTACTGTAAGCCTTATATTTCCAAGAATTTTTTTTGAAATGTCAGCCTCAGCTTCTCTATAGCTGAACAAAAATGTTCTGATCAGTCTTGCGAAATTCAACACGCGTGCGAACAAGCAGTGAAGAAATCGGTGATTTTGGGCTGCTACTGTAACACGTAGATGAACGATCTCATGGCTCGAATCATGTCTAGGCCGGGGTAGGTGAGGTATTAATTCGACTTAACCAAGTATTCTAGAAAATCAACCGTCGTTCCACCGCACATTCTGACCCCAACCTGTTGCACCACACTTATTAATTCCTCCTAACTAGCCCCCTACTAAATCGAGGCTAGAAAAACCTTGATGCAACAACGACAACACATCGCGCCTCATATCAACAGCTCCCACAACAACCATAGTAATATCTATATAAGTCCCTCCGCTATACAGTATATAACTAGTCTATTCAGCCGCTCCGCTATACAGTACTCTAGTAAGTCTGAATACGTACCTACAGTATACTAGGGAATGAGTTCGTACTAAGTACCTACGTAGCCAGCAGAGAGAAGTCTTCATACCTAAGCCAGTACTGTAGCTGCTAGCACTCTTTTAAGTACGTAGAGTAGCTGCTACTTACGCTACGACAGAAGCTACAGTGATATCTGAACTGCCCTCCCTGAGGCACGCCCGTTGTACGGACCATAGTAAATGACGCTAGCCAGCTGCTATAATAGCCGAGCAAGGTGAAGTTGTTTGGATCCGAAGTCTTAGTTAGCAGAGAGGTATAGATAGTGATTGAGGGAGTAGCGAGAGGGAGGTACCTATGTAGGTTTGCACTCCATTTCAAAAAAAATTCTTGGAAATATAAGGCTTACAGTAAGGGTAAGTACGAGATAGCACCGCAGTCAACGAACACTAATTCCCCTCCATAGTAGCGAGTTTAAGTCGTGACCGAGGTATACTTA
>Ga0181459_100089_pt1 | contig 15855 bp, 21 predicted proteins | sample InSIn2SAF170_FD_119060 | JGI IMG/M metagenome (GOLD analysis project Ga0181459, IMG submission 119060) | Clean room microbial communities from NASA Spacecraft Assembly Facility at Jet Propulsion Laboratory, Pasadena, California, USA -... ...
GCTACTCCGGACGGCAAGGACGCAACATCCACAACGACGAAAGAAAGCGAGTATACCGATACCGAGACCCTCGCCCTCGAGCAGATTCACAAGCAAAAGGATGATGCGAGGGGAAGACATCAGCTGTTGAAGGATCGCATGAAGTTCGTCACCATGGCTAAGCAGGCCGCATCTCGCACGGCGATCGAGAGGGAACTGAAGCCTAAGGAGTACTGTGGCTACGATCCTCGTCTCGAGTGGACTGAAGAACAGTTTGCCCTATGGCGCGACAGTAATGCTGGGAGGCAGGCTTTCGAGCTTGAAACTCTCGCGACTGATAACAGTGGTGTCGCCGACGCTAACGGCGCTAAGGAGGACGCGGCTACGGTGGACGGTGACGAGGATGGGGTGTATGCGCAAATGGCGGTTTGTGATCGTAAGAAGTGCGCGAGGCATCTGGAGTGGGGGAAGTTGGCAGTCGACGACCTGAGGTTCGAAATGACTGATAACTCTGACCACATGCGGGCGTTCGATAAGGAGGAAAGGGCGATCAAGGAGCGTGCGGCGCTGAGGGCTAAGGCGGGTGGTGTCAACGGGGAGGGGACGGTTGAGGTGCATGGTCTCGGTATCACGAACGGGGATGGTGGTGCGGGGAAGGAGGTGGATGGGCAGGAGAAGCCGGCGGTGGTTGTGGAGACGGTGGAGGCTGCGCCGCCGCCTTCTGCGCATGATGACGGCCAGGCGGAGATGGTGCAGGAGGAGATGCCGCAGATGGAGATGCCGCAGCCGGAGGCTATGGTTGTCGATGCTGCGGCTTGAGCACCACAGTCCCTACTGCCCTTCCTCATTTCGGTGACGTCGCGGTATCATCTACGCGACCACGAGCGCCCCGAGCGCGCAAACGACGTTATTTACTATTGCTATCGACTTGCAGAAGCATACGGCAGCTTCGACTGGGAGGGAACTTGCTAATGGCTTCATCTCCGAGCTATATACCTCACTCATATCAACCTCTAATGGGACAGCATCTATATGACACCCACGAACGCGAGCGAGCGTCTTCGGGCACTTGCTTTCTCTTTGCTATCAAAAGCACCCCGCTCTTTCGGGCAGCCGCCAAAGCATATCTACCTTAAGCTAGCGAGCATTACATCGATACCACTGTATCCATAATGTAGCTTACCATCGCATGCACATCTTCGTTTCGCGTCTTCATCTTTACCCCTTTTCCACCATGTCTCCCTGATCACATGCGCATCGTCATCATCATCATCACCACCACATCCGAACCTCCTCCCATCGACCCCACACCAGACCTTCATCGTAACACTGCATTTAGCGCGAAGACGGTCGAAGAGGTTTTAGAGGAAGACCTCGACATCCATCTCCAAACAAGCCCCCACGAACGGCAATTCGAAATGCTTGAGTACTGTCGGGTGCAGGATGCCGAAAGTACCAACTTGCTTCGCTTTCCCCTTGTCACCAAGCTTGAGGAAGATGGCTGCTGCATGGCCGGGGAGGTAGGTCGGATCTAGTCAGAACAATCAAAGTCAGCATTGGACGCTCTTAAGGCAAACAGCACGAGCAGGGGATATGTGAGGTAAAGAGGCAGGGGGTTTGGGGGTGGGGGAACAGGCACTGACCGTCGACTTCCTCAATCCAATACCCCTCAACCTTCGGATCCCCCAACCCGTCTTCCGCCGTGATGAACGCGGAGCGCAACATCATCATGATCCTGTCCATCAACCCATGAACCTGCTCAAACCCACTACTCTTCCCATACCAACACGCCGCGAACCTCCTCTCGTTCCTACTCCTCCTCTCAAGCGTCTCGTCCTTGACACACACATCCCCTACCTCGAAAATCTTCATGGGAACACCATGGCGTTTATTCTCTCGTACAGTTTTGAGGAGACCCGGGAGCAAAGAGGTGCGCACGATCTGGTACTCGGCCGTTTTCGGATTCTGAAGACGCACCGCCTTCCCGTCGTCCTTGCGGTTCAGCCAGGCGTAATTCTCGTCGTGGCTGCAGAGGGTGAGGGGTAAGACTTCGGCCCATCCAGCCATGGCGGATTCCAGCCTGACGATGTCGGAGAGTTTGTTGATGGGCAGCGCGGCGGCTACGGAGGCGTTGGTGGTAGGGAAGTGCTGGGGTAGGTTGTTGAAGCCGTAGGCGATGGCGCAGTCTTCCATTATATCGGCTTGGTGGAGGATATCGGCGCGGGTGATGGGGATGTCTACCTCGAGGATGTCTTGGTCGGAATTTGAGGGGCGGGAATGTAAGCACATCTTCCCTAGCAGGGAGGAAATGGTGTCGCGGTCGAGGTCCAGGCCGCAGACGGAGTTGATGTACTTTGCTGAGGCTTGGGTCGAGCGGGGTGTCAAGTCGGGAGTTTCGCGCGTCTCGCCGTTGTGGTCGGAGAGGATTTTCACGGGCTCGATGGTGAAGGGTTCTTCGCAGTATTGGCTGAACATCGCCACCAAGATATGGTTAACGATGTCTAATTTGGTTTTATCCGTCGCCGTGATATCGATGAAGACATTTTTCGTGTCCAGAGAGATTTTCGAGTGATTGCTGTTAATAATCGGCGGCATGGAGAGGACCTGCCGGTCCTTATCATAGATGATTGGGTAGACGTCGCTATCCCGAATGATGGGGAGGTAGCGGGAGAGGTGCTTGTCTTTTTCGTAAAAGGCCATCATTTCGCTCCCCGTCATCTCCTTCGTTTGGTTCAGGGGTGCGAATTTGATTTGATCTGGCGGAAGCGCTTCGTAGGAGAAGGGTCCTTGGATGGTGTCGAGGTCATGGGTGCCGATCGCTACGAGTGTGCGTTGGCGGGCGAGGTTTTGGTGCAATTTATCCTGTAAAGCGATGAAGGACTCGTAGCGGTCTTTTGTGAACTTGATGTTGCGCAGGATCGCGCAGGAGAAGTACGGCCGTATCCGCGCGGTGTCTTTGCTCACAGTCACAGTCTCCAGTTTCCCACTAGCGGGGGGTTTGAGCGTGTAATTCGGCATTGATTGCCGTCCGAGGAAGACGTTCAGGTTCATGGCTATGCCCTCGAAGCAGAGCATGTCGTAGCGATTGGCCGGGATCTCGATCTTGAGTTGAGGCGGTTCTTCGACGCCGTCGACTATAGGGCGCTTTTGATCTGAGGTATCTTCATCGAGCTCGATGCCGAACTGGAAACATAGCTCGTCGAACTCTTCGCGGGTGTATTCTTTGCCTAACGCCTTGAAGAGGTCTGCTTTGTTCACGCCAATGGTAGGCATCTTTGGCTACTGTATGCGCCGGGCCTGGCGCTCAGGTGTTGCTCACGTTCAACCCAATGCTAGCTCTTTTGCGTGCCTTCCCGATCCTGTTCTTTCTGTCTTGATCCCTCTTCTTGCCTCAGTCGCTCGCCCTGGCCAGTTCTTGTGCAGTACAACTCTTCTTCCACGCAGTCTTCAAGATATCCAGCTCCACGTAGCTTTGTCGTTGCAGTATGGGTGCAAGGGGTGAGCAATGCCGTCCAGTCATACTACATATCCAAAATTCGTGAAGTTCCCCAGACTTTCAGCCACACTTCAGGTTTTGTGGCGTCATTCTTTCGCCCCACCAGCGGATCGCAGCTCAAATCTCGGAGCGCTGTTCAACGAGCACCGTCAACACCAAAGACGAGACATTGAGAAACATAACAACTGCATACAACAAGCAAACAATCGAACCTTCCGGTGGCGATACAAGAAGTGGATACTGGTTAGTCTACGCCCGGGCTTGCTCAACAGTGGTGCCGGGAGAACAAGCACATGCGCGCCTTCTTCTTGTTCCTGCATTGAGTACAGCGAGTGTACCTCGAACCTTGCCCGCGGGCCGCACCTCTTGCGACCATACTATGACATCTTGGAGTACTCTAAAGACCTCTTGTACTGACGTGAGGTCCTACAGCGACTGTGCTCTCCATCTTCCGATCACAAGCGCCCCCCAACAACCACCTCACCGACCCAGGCTGTAAGGCAGGACCACCTCCACCGCGACAAGTCCTGCTATACGGCCATCCGCTCCTTACTCCACGAACCGATATAAGATAGACCAACATGGATGAGCAAGGCCAGGGCGACGAGCTCTACCCGATCGCGGTCCTGATTGATGAGCTGAAGGTGCGGACATGGCATGGAGTCAGAGGAGGATATATGTGCTAACACCGGACACAGCACGACGATGTGCTCTTGCGACTCAATGCGATCCGCAGACTGTCCACCATCGCGCTCGCACTAGGGCCGGAGCGGACAAGAGACGAGCTCATACCTTTCTTGGATGGTACGTCATTGGCACATGCGGTCAGGGCAGAGAGTTATACCAGGCTAACACGGCCACAGAGTCCGTTGAAGATGAAGACGAAGTCCTCACAGCCCTCAGCGACGAGTTAGGCGGCTTCGTCGAGTATGTCGGCGGTCCAGAGTATGGTCACGTTCTCCTCTCACCGCTAGAGAACCTAGCAACCATCGAGGAGCCACTCGTTCGCGATAAAGTAATGACATACCGCACCCTCTTGCATTACCACCCAGCACGTGACACTAATCAGTATTTTCCAGGCCGTCGAATCCCTAAACAAAATCGGTGCCCAACTCTCCCAACCCCAAATCGAACAATACTTCATCCCCCTCACCGTCCGCCTCAGCAAAGCCGACTGGTTCACCTCCAAAATCTCCGCCGCAGGTCTCTACAACGAGCCCTACCAACACGCTACCCCTCAATCCCAAGAAGGCCTCCGTCAACAATTCTCCCAGCTCGTCCACGATGACACGCCGATGGTCAGGAGACAAGCCGCGACGCATCTCGCGAAGTTCGTGAAGAGTATGCCGGCGAGTATTGTGATTGAGGAGATGATACCGTTGTTTCAGCATTTGGCGAGCGATGATCAGGATTCGGTGAGGTTGTTGACGGTGGATGTTTTGATTGCTATTGCCGAGGCGGTGCCGAAGGAGCAGCAGAGTAGCCACGGAGTGCTTCTGACTGCTTTGAGGAGTTTGTTCGAGGATAAGAGTTGGAGGGTGAGGTATATGGTTGCCGATCGATTCGAGAGGATCGCGAAAGCGGTCGATGAGGAGGTCGTGGGGAGGGATCTGGTCCCGGCTTTTGTGAAGTTGTTGAAGGATACCGAGGCCGAGGTTAGGAGTGCTTGTGCTGGACAGATACCCGGTAAGACGCACTACACACACACACACACACACGGCCTTGACACTTGGTTGGGGTTTCTCCTACTAACATTTACGATCACTGCTAGGTTTCTGCACCCTAGTCCCGCACCAAACCCTCCTCCAAGAAATCCTCCCCTCCATCGAGGACCTCGTCACCGACAGCAGCCAACACGTCCGCGCCGCCTTCGCCACGCAGATTTCCGGCCTGGCGCCTATTTTGGGGAAGCAGGAGACCACCGAACATCTCTTACCCATGTTTTTGCAGATGCTGAAGGACGATTTCCCGGACGTCCGATTGAACATTATCAGTAAACTCGAAGCCGTGAACGCCGTCATCGGTATCGACCTCCTCTCCCAGAGTCTGCTCCCGGCGATCGTCCAGCTCGCCGAAGACAAGCAGTGGCGTGTCAGGCTGGCTATTATCCAATACGTGCCCCTGCTCGCCAGCCAACTCGGGGTGAAGTTCTTCGACGAAAAGTTATCAGGGCTGTGTATGAGTTGGTTGGGCGATACGGTTTTCTCGATCCGGGAGGCGAGTACTTTGAACCTGAAGAAATTGACCGAGGTTTTCGGCGTGGAGTGGGCGGCGGAGGAGGTTGTGCCGAAAGTGGCGGCTATGGCGGAGCATCCGAATTATTTATATCGGATGACTACTTGTTTTGCTGTTTCGGTATGTATTACCAACTGGACCGATGTTTGGCGAAAACTCTTTGGAACGGCAGATTGCTAATAGATGACAGACTCTCTCCCCAGCCCTCTCCCTCCCTGTCCTGGCCCGCTCCGTCCTCCCCATCCTACACCGCCTAGTCGAGGACCCGATCCCCAATATCCGCTTCAACGTCGCCAAGAGCTACGCGGTACTTATCGACATCTTCAAACGTTTGCCTAACGAAACTACCACTCTTGCGGAACTAGAGAAGTCTGGCGAGCAAGGCAAGGGCACGCCAAAGGGCGAGGAGTTGATTAGGGGGGAGATCATGCCGCCGGTGGAGAAGTTGAGTCAGGATGATGATGTGGATGTGCGGTTCTTTGCTGTTAGTGCGGGGAAGAGTTGGACGGATGGGGCGGGGTCTAGTATGGAGACTTAGGCGGTGCTCCGGGAGGATGAGGTTGTGGAGGGAGGGAAGAGGAGGGTGATGAGTGTGGCGAGCGGCATTCAGTAGAAAGGAGAGGGGCGACTGTACGCTCGGTGGGCGAACGCTGGTAGGGTGGTGGCGAACTGGCGATAATGAGAGGCTACTGTGTGTGTGTGTGTGTGTATGTGTCTTGCATGCATGCGTGGGTTCTCCCTTTTGCTAGAAGGGCTAGACTGTTCCTTCTTATGCTTGATAGGAAGGGTAAAAGATACCAAGACGTTTATGTCTTTGCTTTGCCGCTACTGCTTGTCACCCAAATGCCAATCCTGAGATGCTGCAATTCTTGGGTCTGCATGGCACTTGGCGAGGATCGTGAAGACTGTCAAGATATAATCCCCACAATCTCCGGCGCATGTGCCCGATATCGTAACTTCCCTTCCTGGCCTTCCCTCTGACTAGCTACAAACTTCCGTCTTGGTAAAGTTTCAAGCATGCTCCTACGATAACCCTTCCATACCGCCATATCCTCAATGGCGCCGACCCTCACCCTCTCCCACCGCCCCCGCGTCCGCTTTCACCTCACCCTCTCCATCCACGACCTCAACAACGTGCCCCTCGTCTCCGGCACCAGCTTCGTCAAATGGCATCTCCCCGCCTCTTCCTCCGCAGAACACCGCGGCCGTACCCCGAAATGCGCTATCAAGGACCACAGAGTCGTGTACGATTACAGCAAGAGCCTATCTGTGAAATTAGCGGTGGGAAAGGATGGTATGTTAGGCCCCGTGGAGGTAGTGTTCGAGGTCGTGCAGGAGTATGCTAGTGGCGGCAGGGCGGAGAGGGTGAGGTTGGGGTGGGTTAGGGGCAATTTGGCCGAGTATGTGGGTGTGGGTGAACAGGGTGTTAGTCCTGTGGGGGATGGAGCTGGTGGTGCTGGGCAGCGGGGGAGTGTGGATAGTAGTGCTGGTGCTGGTGCGGGAGGGGAGGTGGTGGTGAGGAGGTATCTGATGCAGGATAGTAAGATCAATAGTACGCTTAAATTGGGGATTGGCATGAGGCATATCGAGGGTACACGAGACTATTACGCCCCTCCGCTCCGCACCGCGCCGGTCTTTGGTGGTATCGCAGGCATCATATCTTCTTCGGAGCCCGCTGCTGCTGTTGCTTCGGGGACGCCTGCGCAGGGGATGTCCACGGCTGGTGACGGCGAGAATGGGTCGGCGCCGACGGACGATGGGGTTATGCCGAGTTTGAGCTCGACGAATAGGGAGACGGGAGAGATGCAGGATATGTATCGCCGCACGCTCGCCGCCTACTTGACCTCCCAACCCGGAGAAATGAAAGCAGATGAATGTATCGAAGACATCTTCTCCGGCGGTGATGGCTGGGGCAAGCACGGCCGCCCACCAAATGTCAACAATGACAACGATGGTAGTCAGCCAGGCTCAGGGACGGCGACGCCTAACCAGGGAACGGGCGAGACGGATCGAGCGGACGCCAGGCCCTCGCGGGTTGGTGTGGCGTGGAGAGGCTCGAGGGAGGTGGGGAGTGGGCATCGGTATGGGAAGTATGGGCAGAAGGTCAAGGTACCGAGGAAGGGCGCGGGTGAGGTGGATGAGTTTGATATTAGGGAGGATTTGAGGAGTTGGCAGGTGGGGGAGAAGGCGTACAGCTGAGGTGGAACGGTCATGTCTGATGGCCGTTGCCTGACCAGACTCGACCAGAGCCTGCATACTAAGTATACGTGGTCGTCTTGCGCCTCACGGCAGAAGACAGGCCACCGCAGTCAGGCAGCTGCGTATGCTGATCGAAGTTTAGGCTTGGGAATGCCAACAGCGGCGAATCCTTTGGGATTGAGCAGGAAGAGGGCGACTCGAGCTTGCAAATTGCCAGGGCGGAAGACGAGAACGACGTGGGAATGGAGGTCACGTCAACTCAGCATGGCAGTTGGGAGACAGAAGGTCAAGGAAAGACTGTGGCGGTCACGTATGCGCGACGAGTGATCACAAGTAGAGGATGGGCGCTGCTTGCGTTGTTCCAGGACTTAGGCGCATTTGATGTTGCGTTCGCTGACTAGAGAAAGCCATGATGATCATGTTGCTCAATGGCAGCATGCTAGTCTCGCGGCCACAGGACAGCATTCAGCTAGTTGGGAGGATGTACAGCACCTCCGACAAGACCACTCCATATAGAGAGCTAAGAGGGTGCACGTCCAGCACGCACGGTACTCGCGACTACTGTGCTTCTGGACTCCCTGGCTCTTCACTGGACTTCGTGCATCTCATAGACAAGAAGCACAGTGAGGTGTAGGTCAAACCCCTTGTGAGCCCGCGCAGCTTTTATCTTACGTGGGATATCGACTTCCAAGTAGAACACAAGCGATACTTTCGCGGGTGTACGGACTCAAACTATGCTTCTCACGCGCTGGCTCATGCTGGCCGACGCCGCATTGCAGCTGCAATCAAGTAAGCAATTCTCTTGCATCTCCACCTTCATCATCTCATCGTATGTATCGCAGCCCAGTGAGCCACGATGCCAGACCATCTTGCTCTCTTGCTTGTCAAGACCGCAGCATCTACCAGCACCCGTTGTAAGCACCCGGAATAATGAACGAGCACCAATCGCAGCCCAAACGCCGGCAATATTGATGATTATTGCGAGGGCAGATCATTCCCGTGCAGGTCCACATGATCGGTGGTGGAGACGTGGCCGCCGGAGCGGGTACGCGGGCGTCGAGCTTGTTGACGATGTCGCGGGATGGGTCGATGAACTGCTCGCCAGGATTGATGGAGTGCTCGCTAGGCTTCATGAGGCATCCATGGCCCGATGAGTTCATGCACTCGAGCTCCTTACCATGAGTCGTTGGGTCGGGTGGGTTGTCGGTCTTCCACAACTGCTTCGGGTCCGTGACATCGTAGCCGTCGACGTTGGCCATGGCCTCACGGATCTTGTCAGCGTCTTGCCGCATCGCCTGAGGCAAGACGTAAGTGGCGGCCATGAGCTGCGCGTTGCGGAGCTGACGGTAGTCGAGGACGGAGCCGTTGACGGTGTATGAACGCAGGACGCCGCCTTCGCTGATCTGGGTAGATGGATCAGTGAGTGGTCAAAGTCAGTGGGTCGGACAGGAAAGAGTCGTTACCCCAAGGTCGCCTCCCTGGACAATCTTCATCGTGTTCATGAGCTCGCAGACGGTCATGTCGGTCTGGCGATCTGTTAGTCCTGCAGGAGATTGAGTAGGAGCTGATCATGACTCACCTGAGCGACCCGAGCGGCCTGAGGCCCTTCGACAGCGGCCATAGCGCTGGTAACTGAAGCTGAGTCGATGGTGTCGGTCGTGATAAAGACGTCTGAGCCAGCGCCCGCTGGAGCAGCAACAGCTGAAGTAGCCATCATGCCGAGCACAAGGGCGCCGACGAATTTGATGCTGGTGATCTGCATCTTGCCGAGTGTGCTGGATGGGTTGTGCTAGTGCTACGATGCGGTGTGAGTAGGGAGAGGGTGTGGCAAAGCGAGAGAAGAGTGATATGCGGAGTTGTTGTCAGAGGAAAGGAGGAAGTGCGAAAGCAAGATGGAAGTCCTTTGTAGTCAGCTCGAAAGGATTTGCGGTCAAGCTCAAGCTCGCGATGCTTGGCAAGGTCTTGAAACGGCAGCATGTGAAGGTCCAGAGTCGGGGGACTTGGCCGCCTGCGCGATCGTTGCCCAATGGGATGGACGGTTGCACCCCGTGTGACGATCGACTGCGTGCCGTAGTACAATGCACGCGAAACCCTGACGTTATCTTGATAGCACTTGACAGCCACTTCGACATGTGAAGATCTTGAAACGTCTGTGCAGCCGATGATCTCCGGAGCTCGCTGAGCAAGGAAGGCACGCTTGAGGCAGCCGTGACCCGTGATCCGAGTCGAAGATCAGGACCTCTTCTTACTTCGTAAACGTAGAGGAACAATCAGCACCCTATGGGTGAGGAGTGTATACTTGCCGTTGTCAGTTCGAAACGCCCAGCCGTTCGCGAGAAGTTTTCCACGTTGAAAGTCTGTCGTTATACAACGAAGGCCAACGCTGTTTCGAATTAGCCATAAGTGATGTGGCGAGCGATAAGTATCAATGTGGTAGTCATTGGATGTGGCGATGAATGGCCGTCATAGTCGAAGAAGGCTGGAGAGAGAGCTCAGTAACAAGATCGCCTAGCACCGCAAGCTACGATCGCACTTCGCGCCTTGAGCGTCCTCGGCGCAGTGCAACAGGCTCATCACGCATGCCCATTCATATGACCGTTCGCCTTCCCATAGAACTGCTCTGCCATCTCATTGACCGCCTGCACGCAAGAACCAGGAGCATCGTACTCCGCATACGCCTTCTTGAGCTCCATGGCCCTCTCCTTGTACTTACCGTCGCTCAAGATCTTCTGTATCGCCCCACGTACTTGCTCCACGCCCGGCGATTGGCTCATCAGATTGATGGCAGCGCCCGTCGCCTCAGCCCTCGCACCCGTCTCGGCCTTGTCCTCCGTCAATCCAGAGATCACCATGGGTATGCCGGCGGCGAATGCTTGGCTGACGCCGCCGAATCCCCCATTAGACACGACGATCGAGGTGTACTCGAAGAGCTCCTCGAAAGGAATCCACTTGGCCCAGCGAGCGTTGTCTGGTAAGGTCAGGTCCGCTGGCCGGCTGGCATTGACAGCGCAGACAAGGAGGCGGACTGGCAGTGAACTGCATGCTTCGATTGTGGGTATAATAAGCTCGTGCGGATCCATGTTTGGTAGAGTACCAGACGTAACCATGATCAGTGGACGATCAGACTTGTCGTCCACGATGAATGCATCGAACCACTCCGGCAACGGCTTCTTATCGTTGGCTCCGAGCAACATACCGACGAATCGAACACTACTAGGCAAATCGCTCCTGTATGGTTCCATCGCAGGCACGCCGAGTTGGAGGAAAAGTTCGTGTATTCGGAACCAGAGGTCCAGAGGGTTGTCGCTAGGGAGCTTCTTGGCACACTGATACGGTTCGAGTATCTCCTTGAGATAGTCCTGCACTCCACTCATCATCTGGGTCATTTGAGCATTGAGCTCCGTGTTCTTCTCCTCCCCTTGACTTGGAAGGCCCATGCCAAACGGCGCGGTATCCTTGGACAGCATACCGAGTCCTGCATGACCGATGCCAATGATAGGCACACGCCTGATCGTAGGGCTCCCTAGTACCATCGGAAGGACGCCCACGTACGTCAAATCAGCGAGGAGAACGACCTTTTTCTCCGCCAGCTCAGGCCGGCTGAGCACACTGTGCAATGTCTCATGTTGATCCGGCAGCGTAGAGTAGAAGATGTGCTTCAGATCGTACAAAAACCTCGTCTGATCTTTCGGTAGCGTGGTCCGCTCTGGCCACAACTCGTCGACGTTGCTCTGGTCGAAGTCGGCCTTGCCTTGGAGCTGCACAAACTCAACGCCTGGGATTGCCTCGAAGCTTTTCCGGAAAGGATGGGCCGTGATGAATGTAACAGGGTATCCGAGCTGGGTGAGGTGTCGGGTTAGAGAGCGCATTGGGCGGACATGGCCGTAGCCTGGCACGGCGACCATGACGACATGGATATTCGACTTTGCCATTGTCTGAGTTGTACACGGTGGGCCACTGGTACTGGCGGTGGCTGGTGAGTGCGTAGAGTACGGTCGATGAGGCGGGTGCTGACTGTCGCTGGCAAGGTCGAAACAGCAAGGCTTGCTCGATGATCATGAAGAGACTATGCGAGAGCTGCTTTATCAGTGTCGTCTAGTAACTAGTCTAAGCGCATAGAACAGGCGAGGACGCGAATCGATATGCGGGAGTGGCCAATAAGGCGTGAAATAGAAGATTCAGCCGCACCGCCATATCCACGCTTCGAGCTGTTGCCCTCAGCCCTGACCGTCGATCCTGCAGGAACGCATGTAGGTAGGATTTGACCTGTATTTATGCATTTTATGCCATTGTCAGATCGTCGCAGAACGATGATTACCGGATTCGGGGCCGAAGCTGGACTCGATGGCACATCTGAAGACCTGCACCTAGTAATCCCATGATATTGGCAAACGATCGATGAACACTAGTTGACACAGATTCGACTGCGTTGGGAAGTTTGCAGGCTTCAATACTGGTCTAGTAGAATCGGCAGACACGCACTATTGGCAGGGTCGCTCTTGGGGAATCATTGGAATCGTTTCCTATGGTTTCCGCTCAGTCTTGCGTCAGTCGCAATGAGTTCTGCTGAGGAGGCACGTCTTACGTTGTGGGCCGCGTGCGGCTGACTGCGATACATAGCTGACACTGCGTGACTAGCGGAAGCCAAGATGCGACTCCGGTCGCTTCGCCATCGGTGCTCACTCTGGATGAGTGCGCATGTGTAAGGTTGTTGCTGGGAACGAGGAAAGATGATCATGACGGAAGAAGCGTGCGATAATGAGCGACTGAACCGTGCACATCGTCGCTCTGCCTCAGGCACCAAACATGATCAAGTTCACATGCGAAGATCGGACGAACCTCCATTGCGACATCTGGCGGTACATTACAATGTGTCCTCTCTTGACCAGGTTCAACCCACCTATACCTCTTCTGTTGAGGCCTCGCATCGCCGAAGCGTGGGCAAGCTCTACGGGCTCCCTTCGGCTTCCGCGGCAGCGATCCGAGGAGTTCGAAAGCCAAAGTAATATGACGCTGGCCTGCCAACAAATGTTTGCATGCTTCTGTATAAGATCGCGGGTGTACTTAAGAGCGCGGGTGTTAGCCACATGGCGACCACATGTAGCCACGTGCTGCTTCCTTCGCCTCCGGCTCCCTGTCTGTATCGACTCCTCGAGCGTCTTCCGCACAATCCAACAACAGCAACATTACGTCCACCATGCCGCCAGTCCTCTATCTCGTTCGCCATGCTGAAGGGTTCCATAACACCGCCTGGCATGGTAATGACATCCACGATCCTTTCCTCACCGAACACGGCAAGGAACAATGTGCGGAACTGTGTAAAAACTTCCCCCACCACGACAAGATCGAGCTGCTCATGGCGTCGCCCATGAAACGCACAATACAGACTTGCCAGCTGTCCTTCAAGCCTGCCGTCGATCGGGGTCTGAAGATCTTGCTCATGTCCCTGGCTCAGGAAGCCAGTACAGATTTCATGGATACGGGCTCCGGGGTGGACAGTATCAAAGAAGCCTACGGTGACCTTGTCGATACTCACAGGTGTGAGGAGGTACACCCTTACTGGCACCGTAATGTCGGACTCTTTGCCGCGGATCCTACGCAGCAGATCGAGCGTGCGCGACGGCTGAGAAACTTTATCCGGGACCGGCCGGAAAAGCATGTAGTGCTTGTCAGTCATGGTTCTTTCGCTCATGCAATTACGGGAAATCTTAGTGAGGAAGGGGAGGAATTGACGCGGATGTGGGAGAATGCCGAGTGCCGAAGCTATACATTCGATGAGAACAGTGGCGACAAGGCCCTAGTCGTAGAGACTGAAGAAAGTATCAAAGGGAGACCAGATTTAGAGTTCAAAAAGAAAGACTCGCCGTTGCAGGCGTAGAGTCAAGGTGGGGCGCAGCTTGTCGTGGTGTCGGCTGTGTTTTGAGGTTGCAGTCGGAGGCTAAAAGGCAGCAGAGCTGTGTCGCTATAGGCTTCCCAAATCAAGGTGCCACATTTGTATGTCTCGAGTACCTCCCTAGACGCCCCTTCCAATGCGAGTACCTCCTTCGACACCCATTCCAATGCCGTCTCTGTGACGATTTGTCATTCCCTACCGCTCGTTACAATTGCTGCAGGCTCTGGTTCTGGTCGTAGCAAAGGCCGCAGACCATGACCCATACTTTTCGAGGACCTTTGATGTGTCTCGTACGCAATCAGTATAAGATGGCTCGGCAACCGGCTTCAAGCCCATCCCTCGGGTTGTGCCGCGTTTTAGGAGCGACACGGCCACATTCTCTTATGGCGATTCCATCCAGTGCAAGGCCTTTGATACGAAGCGCCACAGCCGAATAATGGCTCTGGTACGCCCCTTCATGAGTGTGATGAGGGAATAGCAGAGGCACTGTGGCCACAAAGGCGAACGTGGTGACGGGCAGATTCCGCGCAAGTGCGACATCTGAGGCCGAGGCGATTGCGTCATCGGCGACGCTCTTTGCTTTAGAATCGGCTTTACGAAGTGCACCCACTTGACAGATCAACGAACGTTCTCATCTTTCGCATCTTCCGCACATCTCACCATCGACACCACAGCCAGTTGCCCACCATTAACTTCGTACGATCCTTCTTTACCGGCGCTCGAGCAGCCAGCCCAGCTTCCAGAATGGCCGCAAAGACCAAAGCGCAGGAGATCATTGACAACAACTCTGTTGGTATGTCGCAAAGGCATCCAGTGATTGTGTCAAAGTGGCGCTGACATGAACGTTACAGCTGTCTTCTCCAAGTCCTACTGCCCATACTGCAAAGCTACCAAGTCGCTACTGAGCGAGATGGGCGCGAAGGCCTACGTTATTGAGCTTGACCAAGTCGGTATGTGGCGCATCGCATACTCACAACTGTCAACAAATACTGATGGCTTTTCAGACGACGGTGCAGCGATCCAGGATGCTCTTCAGGAGATGACGAACCAGAGGTCCGTTCCTAACATCTTTATCGACAAAAAGCATATCGGTGGCAACTCGGACTTGCAGGCGAAGAAGAGTCAGCTGCCATCACTGTTGAAGGCTGCGCATGCAGTTTAAAAGAGATGACAGCATGGTGGAGAGCAACGAAGCGGAAGAAGATAGGCTATCGTAGCCGGTATACCCTATGTGTGTGTGCCTACAAGCAATGCATTACTCGTACAATTCTGGCCGTCTTCTCTCAATACAACCAGCAACCATGTGCGGCGGTTGTGTTCGAGTGGCAATGGCTGGGAATCTCCTACCGTGTTTACGAGCCCAGCTCACCAGCCGCAGCCATCTTCCGCATGGACTCTATTGAATTGTGGACCGCCATCTGTGCCTGCGCAACATACTGCTTCACAAACTTCTTGTGCTCGTCGCTCCCTTCTTGTACGTCCGGGTGCCGCCACTCGAACGTGTATGTCATGTTGTAGTCATTCTCCGTCAGACCTGAACCGTCAGACACCGTGTTCGTAATGAGAGCGCCGCTCGGTTGCCAGAAGTCCACCTGCATACCCACCACTCGATCAGCATCATGGTCGTAGCGTTTTCCCGAACCGCGAAGCACAACGCACCTTCGTAGGATAATAGCTCTTACAAACCTCCTTCACTTCATGTGGCGGGTTTCCATTCATGCCCTTGAAATGTGCTACCCGTGTGACCTCGTTCTCCTTCTCTTCAATCACATCTGTACCCTCTATGACCGGCACAAAGTCCTGTGCTTTACGGATCTTACGCTGTAGACCGCGCCATATTTGATCCCGTGATAGCACGGGCGAGGCGCCTGAAGGATTGATCTGTTCGGTGTAGGCGCAGTGGATATTGACCATGGTGAAAGAAGATGGCGCTGTATGTTAAACCGATGAAATACTCAGGTGTTCGTTGTCGCAGTTCATATAACTCATAACAATCTGCTGCACGCCCAAATTGGTAAGCTGAATCCCAGCGCGAATGCCGAGCGGTAGGGAA
>Ga0181459_100091_pt1 | contig 15854 bp, 10 predicted proteins | sample InSIn2SAF170_FD_119060 | JGI IMG/M metagenome (GOLD analysis project Ga0181459, IMG submission 119060) | Clean room microbial communities from NASA Spacecraft Assembly Facility at Jet Propulsion Laboratory, Pasadena, California, USA -... ...
GGAAGATGGAGAGATCGCAGTTTTGGGGACGTTGATTGTCAACCGTGGGGGACGCTGTGATGGGAGAAAGAGTTGTCTCGGCGGGTGCGCAATTGTTCGAAGTAGCAGATGCAGTTGAATGTTGAGAAGTGAGGAAGAGTACCGTACGGAGTATTCTAGTCGGGAGGAGGTCACCAGTGAGCAGTAAAGAGATCCAAGCCTGCCGAACGAAGTAGGAGGAAAACGGACAGGTACAGCGGTGTTGTTACTGTTGTAGTCAAGTGTCATGTACAAGCCATGCGCAACAATGCGGGAGCGGATCACAAGCTACGAATAACAGCATCGGAGACATTGCGTGAGAGGCGAACAGAAGCATGGAATGGTACCAAGTACGGGAGGATGGCATGGACTCTCCACCACTGCCGATCCCACTTTTCTGAACCTTTTCAACCCTGTCGGTCTCCTAACCACAAACATCATGCTTCCATCTCTTACAGGCAGTAAATGCTCCAATTTCATGCCAATGAATGACCGAGTGGGCTTGTGGCAGTTGTGGAATCAGACTGGTTTGGCTTACGGTGCCCGCTGTAAGGCAGGCTAGCAGGGAGGGGAGGTGCCTGTCGCACAGTGCTGGCTTCTGCCACTGGACGCGATAATTTAGCTCTCTGGCTGGGTCTCACGGTCATGGCTTGACGCTAACCATCTCATAGTTCCGGCCAGCTTCGAGGGTTACTGTCGTGAATTGCACCTACGCAATCTGTGGAAATGCTGATACCTCACTGATTGTCATACAGTTGAGAAGTAATAGCATGCTCCAGATGCGGCTTCGAATTATAGCATGGCCAGTGCACTTTGCTACACCAGATGCCATGCTCGCACGATCAACAGGTACTGCTAGTGCAGGGTGTTGATCAAAGCGTTGCTGTGGATCCCTACCGAGTCGGCGCCCACGTGTCTTGCCCTGGCCTGCAGTGCTTCCGTACCACTGGCAGCCCACCAGTCTGCATGTCAAGGCTTCGGAGCTATGCATGCCATTTCCATGTTCCCAGCACTGGCACTGTACCATACTTCAGCTGCACGGTTCAGAAGGTCAATATTCGGTCATGGTCCGCTCGAACAGATGTACAGTACACTATCTCCTCCTTCCTGTTGCGCCTTGTAAGGAGTACTTTAGTCTCCAGCCCTGAGGATTTATGGACGTGCAAGTACTGGCTCCTCGGGTAGTGAATCAATCCAAACTCAATTGCACGTTCCGCACCTATTAAAGAACACCACAACTACCGCTGAAACCATTGTATTGCGTCAGTTAGACTTAATTCAGCAAATTACGTGTGTGGTGCATCTGTTGCACAACATTTATTCAAGTGCTGTATGCCCAGTGCCATGACTGACCTCTCAAAAACCCCCTTATGCAATTCAATACACTGAACATGGTGTCTTCACCACAGGCACAGTCTATACTTGAACAGGGGTCGAATGCGAAGTCATCCATTTCTGGTTCTTGGCGATTGTTGACATCCACGGAAACCATCATCACATTGGCTATTGGGGTTTGACAAAGCAGAGGACAAGGTGAAGGAAATTCTTTGCTCCGCCACGTGAGCTCTGATGGCGGCTCTGCTGGCAGACTTTCAATTGATCATTTGAAACACTGAACCCGGCCAGGATGGGTACTCGCTACACAACCTGTGCAACTTTGACATGCCCGTACTGGTAAAGCAGACCACTCCATTGTATCATTTGATAGGTCATTACTCCTTGGTGGTTACCAAACGTCCTGCACGTGGTCTCGGGCATGGCACCCCTCGCGTGCTGTCAAGGATCAGCCATTCTTCCCCGGCTTCGTTTAAGTCCTTGTGCATGCCGCCGATTGCTTTCAGTCTGGCCAAATCATGCAGCCGATTTCACCCTTGCTTCGGTCTCTTAATCAAGGACTTCTGAACCATTTAACTTCTTGTCTTACAACTTCCTTATTGAGAATTGTGCCGAAAGCAAGGCTACCTACCTAGGTTGAGATTCAAATAGTCTACTTGATACTGTACAGAGTGATAATCTACCATTCGGTAGGACGGTACCAGTACTTGGTATAACCACAATGATCGACGACTATGCACAACCTTGTCGATCAGCTTGTGTCACACCAATCTCCTCTTCATCTTGGCGTACGGTAGATCTATCATGATCAACCGATTACCTTCTCTCTTCTATCAAGCTATGCTTCTGTAGGTAATGATATGAAGGAACAAATCAAAATTGACACGCACGCCGGTATTTGCCGGCCAGTGGACCTCATACAAATCTCATGCCTTGACCCTCTGCACCTCGAGCGACCTGAGCGAATGTTACAATACACCTGTCAGTGGGTGGGATCGTTCATCTTAATTCCTGACTCGTGGTACAGTTCAAATTTGATGATCAAGGCGATCTGTGGGACACCAGGATTGGCTCTTGGTTGTTCACTTACTGTCTGTCCATTCAGTATGATGCTATCTGCACGTTGTCATTTGCAACATTGTATGTGTCATCAGCCTTTGCTTCGCGCTCAACAAATTTATTACTCTTATACATGGACAGTCGGCGAGCTTACGTCATCAACGTACATGTACAGTACATTGACTTCTCACCAAGCAAGCATTTCAGAACCACAGGCCTCGACGTGAGGGTAGCACTTAATGAAGGATTCTACAGGTGCCAGAACGACGGTAGTACAAGCTGGTGGTGAACTCGAGAGGGCTCCCTTACACAGTGGCCAGGGCCATGCCTAGGAACACCAGCTATCCGAGTTCCCATGTCGTGCAGTGTTCGATCGTACTTGTGATCTGCTTGAGTGCTGTCCCATTCTACGAATTTCTAGTACTAGTCTCAGTACCAAGTTACGTTCGATCAAGACATGGCATGCACATCAACTTAGCTCGTGTTTGCAGATAGCCGGTGGTCCAATATTGAATGTCTCGCGGAACTTTATTCGTCCGCCCCCACACGATGTTCATGCAAATGCCCTGCTAGCAATGTTCTAGACGCAAGGTGTTGGCTTGTTGGAAGTAAGTATTATCCACCAAGTCGTTCCCTGTCATCGCGTGGGCCGGAAGTCTGTTATTCACGGTAAGGATGATGAGTGCATGCAGTACAATAAGAAACCGGAGCGGCCCTACGGAGTAATTACCATGCAGAAGAATTTGAGATCAAAATGTCACCTCCTGCACCGATCGCACGGCATCGCCGAAGAGGTCCCACGATGTGCTTGAACTGCAGTGCAGTACTATACAGCACTTTCCATGTTGGTATGACTTCGAGAGCCCTTAAGACGTTAGGAAGACCTCTCCACATTCACTACATGAATTGATTATCATCGTGGCATCGGTGTCCGAGACCCACAAATTCCAAGATTGTGATTGGACAGCTTTGTAGAACAGATCCGGTTATCGCACGCGCCGCAGCGGAAATTCATCTCGCCTTTGTTTGACTGCTGCTGTTTTCCTTACTTCTCAACCACTCATCGTCTAAGCTACTACACAACAGTTGCTTCAAGATGCGACAAGCGCTTGCGGCACCGGGAATCATTCTTCTTTCCTAGAGCGGTTGCGCTTATGAACCACTCCGAGCTCATCTCCCCACATGTATTGTACGCGAATGAAGCACTGATTCTCAAACACAGCAGGTTGAGTCCTCGTCCAAGACATGGCCTCAATATACAACGAAATGTTTCAAAACCATGGACGATCTTCCTGTACCTTGCATGGCTACCATCAGCCCTTCTTCATTTTGCTCTTCTTGTGCTGTTTTGAGACGAATTTCCTTCATTCCTTATTGATTTGAGCATTTTCCTTGTCACCTTACCGTTTTGGTTTCGAGTTCTCCCAAACATCTCTGCCGGCCTCTAAGAGACGCGTTAGCTGCGTTTCGATATGTTGCTCTGACAGACACATAACAATTAATCTTTAATCTACAACACAAGCAAAGACTAATATCGCAGCCGATCTACTCAACGAACCCCTACTGTACCCAGCACTCGACCGATCGCATGATTAACCTCGACCAGTTTGTACCATTCAGTCAGAATGGATGTTCGTCACCAACAATTGCTAGGCGGAATTGAACGTTCAGGAGGACACCAAGAACAACCATACCTAAATACAAATCCCTTCGAGTCGCCGAGTCTCTCGATATCATCTCTGAACGAGACTGAGGACGGTAGCACAAGTGGACAGAGTGCCTTCCATCTCGAAAGGTATAGCAGTAATGCAAAATACAGACGCCTTGAGAGGTCTTCGAATAAGGACAAGCCCGGGTTGAACATTGTCACAAGTTTCTTACCCCCAAATATGCCCATGAAGTCCGAGGCCGTCACAGTCAACGCAGTGCCAGCCAAACAAGCACGTGCCGGAAAGAACTGGGCTTTGTCCGTTGTGTCACAGAAGGGAATACATGTCACGGAAACGCCTGTGGAAGAAGAAGAGGGCGACCTGCAAATGCCTCGACAAAACTCGCGAAATAGAAAAGCCTCCACCAAAAGCTGGAAGAAGACTAAGCATCTCCAGCGGCTGCAAGATGCTATCAAACAGCATGCCCCAACTTCTCCAATTGTACAGCGAATACCCATCGGAATAACAATACCTGAACGCAATGTTGAGATGGTCAGACAAAATATGGCCATTGACAGTGCTCTGCTTTCAGCGACGCCCAAGACCCCCGTAATCATGGTCACTCCAGCTGGGGATCAGAAACCCTGGGTGCTGCAGCACAGTGGTGGAGGTGGACTTCGAAGACCAGTGTCAAGTATCTATTCAGCGATGCCCACCTCGCGTATCCCTCACGTGCCTCATTTCGACATCAACGAAATTTTAGGCAATGGTGGTCAGACGTTCGAAAAAGAGGACTCATGCAACGCTAGGCAACGAAGGTTGTCAGAGGGATCCTCAGAAGCAATTATGCCTGAAAGTCCTGGTACTGTTCGTCCCAAATCACAAGGATGGTGGAATCTGATGTTGTCACCTCTGCTACGCAATGCCTCACTAGCCAGTCGAAAAGGCCGACAAGCCATTGACACTCCTCCTGTGCCTCCACTGCCATTTCCTGCCACTGAGAAACATGATTCGCCAACCTTATCCGTTCAAAGTGACCCATCCTTCGTGGTTTCTGAGCACAACACATCTCCCGAAACTCCGCGGCGAGCAGGTCTTGCATCAGTTCGGGGTAGTACGTGGTCAAGATGGACAGAGTGGGAGGAAGATAGAGAGAGGAACAACAAAACTGTGGTGATAATAGAAGATGAAGGTGAACAAGAACAACGATTTGACATTGACGATGAAGAACAGCTTGTGCCGGTGCCACCTCCTGCTCGACTTGGTCTAGCAATGGAATATTACCACGCATGTGCTGTCGAACAGTTGACAGGCGAGCCTTATTTTGAGTGTATCAACCATTCATGCGGCGAGAAAGCGCCTAAACTGGTTTCAATCCATGATGTGACTTATACGAAAGACTCAGCCATCGAAGATCCTTTTGAGGTAAATCCAGAGCTGAAGGCAGGAACCACACCAGGACAGAAACCTCCGAAAAGTCCTACGGTAGATGGAAACGTGGAATCACTGCTATCCCCTAACGAGCTCTCTCCAAACGTGCGCGTGGCGAACGTTGCACCTATCGTTAAAGCAAGACCTCTTGAGTCATTGTTCGATGGTAAGGCCGAAACAACGAAGTCTATTCATGAATCGGAATCTGAACAAGTCAAAGACAAAGCCTCACCACCAGTAGCACAAAGCGCGGCAGCTACCGAGTCTGCACTTAACCCATACACAGCACCAAAAAGTAATGATGAGCTTCCAAGCATTGCATCAGTTACACAATCGGAGAGGGCACCGGATTCAAAATTAGCCTCGGAAATGAAAACTCCAGTTTCATTAGTGGTCGAACACGTCTTTGAGAAAGCGCAATCTCTAGTATCGCTGGGACCAATATCACCCGAAGGACAAAAATCACTGGCGCCCTCCAGGAGTGTGCAGTTATCCGATTTTGAACGGAAGAGTAGTATGCAATATGGACCTCCGATCATTGTCAATAACTATACCAACCACAATCCAATGTCTGAAAGACCAGCATTTGTTACTGCTGAAACGAGCTACCCGGATCTACCGCAGAGAGCGCCAACAGCCGCAGTCACAGTGACGGACATCTCACCACAACACCACTTTGATCCAGAGATTGAAGCCCGTCGTCGACGTCTCGAGAAAGAAGATGCTGTAGCAAAGAGGGTCGGTGGTCTCTGGCGTGGTCGAGGCTGCTTCTCTAATGCGGGTTGTATGGGGCGTGGTGGTCCTGAAGCTCGTACAAGACGACGATGGGTGGTCATCGTTTCCAGTGTTCTTCTCACAATCATCATAGTCTGTATCATTCTTGCAGCGACACTCACGCGGCATGGCGATGCAACACCTATCAACAGCACATGGCTTAACCTGACAGGCTATCCACCTATGCCAACTGGAATTCTCACCATTGCAACCCCAAACCTTGTCGCTCAACAGAAGCAGTGTATGTTCCTCACGACGATGTGGTCTTGCTCGGTGCCCAAAGAAGATACGACTCAATTGAACGGGAGTGCCCCCGACCAGCCCAATTTCAGGTTTGAAATTAAGTTCCGCAATGGGACTGTGTCGGCAAATATGACAATCCCTGTGCAAAGCAACACTACTAAAACAACACAAAAGTCGGCTAGTGATCCATTCACAAACGACCTCTTCGTCCCCAATCCACAACCACCGAACACAGTAGATCAGGTGTTTCTGGGGGACACCACCGATAATATCACTGCCCCCTTCAACGGCGAAGTAACCCCATTCTACATCACGTTCATGCCAACTTATCCTGTTGTTCCATCCTCCTTCAACACCTCTATTTCCACCAGCGCAAAATCTCTCCACGTTCGACAGAGCTCAAACTCTTCAGATACTACCGCCATTCCAGCTCCATCATTAGCAGCAGATGGTTCCGCGGCCGCCGCAAACCTCATTCCTAATTCTCCATACGCAATAAATCAGCCCGTGCGGCTCTACAATCGCGGCCTGCAGGACGAGCATTATGGCTTCTACATTTACTACGACAAGAGTATATACCTTTCTGGTTTTCCCATTACTCCTGACAGCTGGAACGGAAGCCAAAACGACCCACAGAACGCCGATCAAGATGGTGGTAGCACAAAAGGACAAGCAGTCAGTCGATGCACTTTCGCTCAGACTCGATTTCTAGTCAAATTCTTCACAAATTCCTCCTTTGGTGGGGCCTTGCTCGGACAATCGCTCCAACTGGGCGGACCCCCCGATATTTCCAGCACAAAGAAAAGCAAGAATACCAACACAACCTCATCAGCCACAGATTTTGTCCAACCTGGATCCTTCCCATATCCAGCGAGCATAATTCTTGATCGACACGGTGGAAATATCGACAGTAAAGGTGTGTACTGCTACGGCATTTCAAATGGACAAATTCTGCAGGATCAGAAATTGAACGTACTAGAGACACGGGACTTCGGGGGGACATTGATTAATAACCCCAATTTGCAGCCGTTCAACTCGAGTGCTGGTGGCATCGATGGTGGGACTGGAGGGTGCAGCTGTGAGTGGCAGAATTGGCGGTAACAAGTTACGTGTCGGAGGGGTTGGTCTCGGTGGACTAGAAGTCCAATTTCAAGACGGCGAGGAGGTAGAACTCAGGGCATACGCACTGTACACAAGACAAACGGGTCAAAATAATGAAGGGTACCAGAATACCTCGAGGCAATACATATAAACAGATAGTACAACGAGCTCCAGTAGCCATAATCACAGCCACACATTTTTATTCACGGACTATTCTTTTTGAATCCTTCGTACCTTATTCACATATCACAAATCTGTCAGGTAGCCAGTGTTGGAAATGCAAGACATAGGCATACATGCTTGGCTGGTTGGTTTTACTACATGTATACAGGTGTTGGAAACATGAAACCAATCACATCATCCCTCATTCGTGCTACATAACACTCATCATTTACATGATTTTTGCCTCCACCTTCTGACAGCAAAGCGTTTACTGTAGGACGTGTGTGACGCTTCGAATGTGTACATAAGGAATACTACACTCAACTATTCCTGTACTGTACGTACTGTTCCAACAACACCAAGCATCCAATTCATCGTATGCATTTCTGAACACAGACAGCACTATGTAGCTACGTACGTATGCAGTAACCCAACCGCACTACACGATCCGCACCAATATATATGTGATACCATGTTAAGCACCCTAGTTCTCCGTCTTCTTACTCCCCATCAACATCTTCGCCACCATAGCCCGACATATAGGATGATAAACCTCCCGATTCTTCTCAAATGTCTCCACCGCCAGCTCCGGATCAAGCACCATGAGACACCGATACAGCGGTCTAACAAACTTCATCCTGCCCACCTTCCCTAGTAGATCTGTGACGTAGGGTTTGATGCTGGTGTCTTTGCTCGAGAGCGCGACTTGGTAGTAGCGGGATGAGATTTCGACGTTTTGCGTTGAGCGGAGGTTGTAGACTGTGCCTAGGTTGTGGGCTGTTGAGGAGGAGAGCGGGGTTGGGAAGGTGAGGATTTGTTCGAGGAAGATTACTAGTTGGTTTGCGGACCACCCGGTTATGTCGGATTGTGAGGGGGTGAAGGAGGATGGGTTTTTGGCGTCTGTGAGGGTCTGCCATTTTTCGGCGAGGGCGTAGACCTGGTCGACTAGGGAGGTGTCGAAGTTTGGTTTGGGTGGGAAGCCGGGCGCGTAGAACCAGGTGTCCCAGTCTATTTTGTTGAGTTTTTGGGATGTTGTGGTGTCGTTTTGGAAGAAGTCGAGTAGAGTTGTCTTGAAGTCGTAGCTGTCGAGGGATTTTGTGCTCCATGTTTCGAAATAGTGAGGGATGAATTTGTCGAATTTGTCCTTGCCGATCAGCTTTTCGATGTGGTATAGGAACACAAAGCCTTTCTCGTATGGAATACTGGAGAATGCGTCATCTGGATCCTTGCCTTTCAAGTCTATGACTAGTTTTGTGAACTCGTGCGTTTCGCCATAGTGTTGAATGCTATCTGTCAGCGCTGACCAGCCGATAATGGCGCTGAAGTCACGATAGCGGTCGTCGTTACCATGGTTGATTGCTTGGATTCTTCGTTCGAGGTAGGTGGTCCAGCCCTCATTGAGCCAGAAGTGTTCCCAAGAAGCATTACTGACGAGATTGCCAGACCAGGAATGTGATAGTTCGTGGGCAATGACATCGACGTTCTCCCGGTCACCCGAAATGACTGTCGGCGTAGCGAAGGTATAGATTGGGTTCTCCATTCCACCGTATGGAAAGGAAGGTGGTAAAACGAGAACGTTGTATTGTCCCCACTTGTAGGGAAAGACCACGGATTCAGCTGCCTGAATTGATCGTTCAGTATCGGCTTCGAATTCCCACGTGCAAGCAGCTAGCTCATCCGGTCCAGTTGCAACTGTCGAGCGTGGTCCAATGGGAGCGAACGCAATATCACCCGAGGCTATGGCGAAGAGATATGAGGGGATCGGGACCGATTGGTGAAACCTGAAGACTCGAGACTTGCCGTCGGCGGAGACCTTGTCGGGATTTGATTCTGATGCAATACCAGAGGCAATGACAGGAAGATGTGAATATATCTCAAAATCGAAAGGAGCCTTGACATCGGGCGTATCTTGACATGGGAAGATGGATCTCGCATGAATGGCTTGACATTGAGAGAACATGTACGGATGCCTTTTATTCGAGGTTTGTGCTGGTGTCAGCCATTGCAGTGCAGTGCAGGCCGATGTGGTGGCGAAGTCAATTGACACATCAATCTGGTCACCATTCTTTATGCCTTCCTCTAGTTCGATCTTGAGAGCATTGCCATAAGGTTCCAGTCGCGGTGTAAGTTCAAATTTGTGCTTCTTGCCTCCAATCACAACATCCTTTATTTGGACATGACTTGAATCGAGCAGAATTTCTTTGGTAGCAGCATCTGTGATCGATTTGAGTGTATGTGTGACCTGGCCTTGGAGGATCTGTTGCTCGAAGAGGATCTCTGCATGTACTGTGGTGTGAGTGGTCCGCCAATTGTTGTAGTTCGAGAGAGTGTTGGGGTCACGTGGGGTGTTGATAATGATTGACATGCTGGCAACTGATACGAGAGAGACTGAAGGCTTTTGACTACGAACAACGGATCTGAGTGAAGCCCCGAGAATGCTCAACATAGACAGTGATGAGAGCAAGTCCTTGATAACGGGTCTGGTCAAGCAAACTGGATGCAACTCGTCATGAGGACAAACCCGAATATGTCTTGGCAGGACAAGCCGTGTAAGATCTGCACCACACTCTTTTTTCTGATTACCCTATGCCGCCGCTTTTACAGCTGCTTCACCTACCCCGCACCTACTGCTCATTCACTGCTCACCTCCTGCTTACCGCGACCACATCACGGCCGGGTGAGTCTATATACACGGATATAAGTGAGGGGCCTATATTAAGAAAGATTAGGTTAAGAACTAGAATAAGTAGAATAGTAAAACTAAGAGGAATTACGGAAATATACTCTATCGCTATGTTCTCTAGGAGCTAAGCGAAATTAAGTATAATCGCACTAAATATAATCTACTAATTCTAAGCGAAGATAAGGTACGCGTCTAGTACCTATACAAAGGTATCATGGCTCTAGCTTTAGCGATACTAAACGATTTTTTTCGCTTCTATGTTACTACTAGTACTTTATAGCTAAGCGATGAACCAGTCCAGCCCTTGTAGTTCCGCAAGACTTGCCCGGTTGGAGAACCACAACACGTGAGCACTGAATGTCAAATCAAAACGATCCTACCACTTGGAGGCGAGTTGGTGTGCATTTCTTGGACTTTGCATGCGAAGATATGTCATGGAATACATCCAGCATTCGTCGTCGCCAGAACCACGCCCTCATTATCACCACTTCCTTCAGATTGGACTCGTCGCGTAAGAAGTCCGACCATGATTTACAGAACCAGCAAAGTACCGAGGATGTGGGGATATCATGAGCTATCGTATTCTATGCTATTCAGTCGATGGCCGTGTCGGCCCATGTATATCTGCGCACGTTTCGCCCACAGTGTAATATAAGTCTTCTACAGGGACAATTCTTGTATACGGCGTGGGCTGGCGGCAATAATGTGCCCGTGTTCACAGTGAAACTAGATTATCGCCCACTTTGGTTTTCAGAGTTCCAATGGTATGTTGTGTATCTGGTAGTCTTACATACGTATGTATAGTATCGACGACTATGTTCCATTCTCATCCATCAAATTCGGTCACCCGTCTGCTTCCTTGATAGTGCTACATCCTACTCCTTGGATGGTAAATCCCCCGTGCTATGAGAAGCGGTCAGAACAATCCGCTCTATTTCTTCGTACAGGTCTTTTCTGTCGTAGATATCGCCCCTTCATCGACTGAGCCTACATCGGTATAGACATCCGCAACTTTATCTCGGGTTTCGGTGGCTTGACATGAAGGCGGATCCGTAGTTCTGAGTACGGCTCTAGACGGACGCTTAAAGATTCGCGTGATTACGACTCATAGTAAAGACGCCATCTCCGTACTCGAACCGTTCCTGGTTAGGGCCGTTAAGCAGGCCTTGGTCTTAGGTTCATCGGCTAATGCAGGAGGCTCATTAAGCGTCTTGAGACCGGACAGTATCTCATCCCGAGGTGGAGATCGAACAAACCGCGAGAAGATATTATCGTCGACGATGGTGCTTGTAGAAGGCGTAAACTGACACGGAGACTGCAAGTCGGACTCAGGGTAGTTCTCTGACCGGTGTTCCTTATAGCTCCATAGAGATGGTGTTTCTTCTGGCGTGTATGTGCAAGGACCAGACCCTGTGAGGTCAACAAGGGACGCAGGAGATGATTTGCCAGGTTCCGCATTCGACAGTAGCAGGAGCGCAATCGTCGATGGACACTGCCTGAACTCATTGAACATATCTTGCCATCTCGATGCTCTTGCCAGACACGTTGTAGGTGGAGAAACTTCGCTTACGGCAAAATAGCTGTGACTCTCGTGCATGAACTGAATGAAGAGCTGAAAGATCAATCCAAGCTGGAGTAAGTCTCGAATTGCTTTCATGCAATATTTGCAAGGTCAGGAAGGGGCCCTGCGTGCTATTTCTGAGAGGGCCAATAGACAGGGTTAAACAATGCATGCCTTTTACATGCAGTCGCCATTAACTTTCTTAGCGATGGGCTCGTGAAGTTGCAAACTCTAAAGATCTTCGGCTATGGCAGCGTCCGAACAGGCACTCATGTCCGCGCCTAAGTTTGCGCCTAAGTTTACGCCTAAGTTCGCGGGGTGCATAAGTAGTCATTGTTCTTTGCTCCCACGTCGAGTTGCTGCCTGCGAAGAATGTGCCGCTTTTGAGACCATGCTTACGCAAAGCAAGTCGATACGTTCCTTTTCCAGTGCAGCCGTCTGGCCCTGTAGTGTGTAGTCACAGATGATGAACATGGTTGCATGTCCCTTTGATGTAAACCTTAGCATTGGCGTGTCATTTAAGCTTTGGCTTGTGTGAATGCCACGCTTTAACATAAACACTCGCAAATCTCGCTTAATCATACATAGTGTACGACCCTAGTAACAGCATCGCCGCTTCGAGCTATAATTTATAGATACTGGCGTCGAACACTGACGATGGTCTACATAACAAGTGGAGCCATCATCGATCTTCGCGCGGAAAAGTGGAAGCTGTTCATGCCAGCTCTAAGACAAGAGTAATTGGATCTGGCGACCAACAATATCGGGCCCATCAGCAGGCCGAAAGGACCAAGTTTTTGTCCCTGTCGAGCACGGGGGATTCCCTCATTCATGGATGACCCTGTCAGACCAAGGGTTCAGAACACTTCGATCAGGGCGATGGGTTGGAGACCGCTAAATCGCGAACGTGACTTCAAATAAGTGGAACCCGTTTCTGCATATTTGACATTGCTGAAAGCCGCAAGGTGGTGTCAATACAGTATCATGATGGTCTATGGACGGCTATTCGGCGCGAGCTAGACTAAATCACTCCCCAGTGTTGCCGTAAAGTGATATTTGGGTTGTTCAGGAAACTGGCTTTCTGCAAAACGGCCAGGACCTACGCTCATGAGCACGCCGCAAATACGCCACGTGATTTTAAAATTCCATCACCACCAGGTATGCGGGGGTGGCCCGAGATATCGAGCGGATGCGGGCTCTGGGTGTTGCCGCTTCGAATAGAATTTTGTGCCGCTAGCTAGGCCATTGAGACGGCCATCTTGAGCTGACACAGCGAGAATGAGTGAAGGGTGGCGACACTAGCGGTTCTTTGAGCTGGCAGCTGTGGCACGTCGAAAGGAGACTGGTGTACCTGGCTAATACACTGTACTGTACCTAGGTTTGTAAGACCTGCTCATATTTTGACGTTCATTCAGGGTTTCAAAAGACCGTGGCTTCAGATTGCGCGAAACACATTTCGACTTTGGAGGTCGTGGGTCCTTGACGCCGTAACCTTATAAAGTTAGCTTGATAGAAAAAAATGATGGGTGGACTCTTCACGAGTACTTAGTTGACGGACCTAGCATCATGTCATCGTTGCGAGTGACATCTCAGTGACCTTTGTCCTTTTTAACTGACAGCATTTGACTGTGCTGCTAGCCATGTCGCAAACAATGAAAGCCAGGGAACTCTGGATCTCCCTTGATGAGCCAGGAAGAAAACGGCGCAGGCTGATTCCCGACACTACGAACAAACGTCTGCCAAGCACGCCGGGGGGCATATCCAGCTGGGGTCAGGTGAAAGTCCAGCGACCACGGCCGAAAGACTTCAACGAGTGTTATAGACCTGCAATTACAGTGACACTTGACTAGTATCTACCAGCAGGGTTGATATGGCAAGTTGGTAATGGCTAGGTAGGTAATGGTCACGCAGGTGAGCAACAACTCAACTATTATAAATAACAAGATTTCCCTCGCATCTCAACTCATGTTTCTCCCATTCTCATACCAAACTTTGCTTGCCTAGCAAGTGTCCATTCTTTCGAAACCTATACTATACTTATTACTCATTTATTACGCACCAGACTTTCGCTAATACTTCAGTTATGTACTTTCCTCAAGCTGTCGCCGCAGCTTTATTGTTGGCAGACATCGCCTTGGCCGGGCCTCTTGCTACTATCGTTCCCTGCAGCGAAGCCCCGAGAAACGTTACCGCCACCTCGCAACATCAGGCTATACCTACATGTACTAAGAGCAATGGTAAATTATTATGGAGCTCCTACGACTACGTCTCAACAGTCATTTCGTGCTGGGGCGAATCTTCTATATCCTCCTGCACGGTCACCGATACCGCACAGCTGGTACCTATCTCTAGGGCAGTAACTACAGCGACTAGTGTGGTTCCTATCACCACTAAGCACTTCAGAAGACACTATCCTAGCCCGTCTTATTCGACCGTCTACGAAACTGTTTCGAAGGAGTGGGTTGCTCCATACAAGAAACTCGGAGGATTTGCTATTCCGGGCTATGGCGGATGCGAGCTTTGCGAGGAATGTGGTACTCAAGAAGATGAGACTCGAACCCAGGCTTTGAGCGTTACTGAATGCACGTCCGTCGCTGGAGAAGTAGCAGTAGTCTGCTCTAAGTATACTGATACGTGGATCTCACGGCCTGTGCCATCCACGACTGGATTAGTCACGGCCGCCGTCTCGAGTCACGCTACTGTACCAAGCGCAGGTACTTACACGTTTACATTCCCGATGGCCGCACCCTCTACGACTATTACATCTAATAAGCAGGTGTACACTATTCCAGGACAGCCATGGAACGCATATATTACGAGATTCTACGCCGAACCAACCACCTTCGATTTCACAGTCACTGTAACAAAGACCATCACATACAACGTCCCGTACAACACAATCTCAGATCCTAAGAAGACTCCAGCACCAGAAGGATTCTCTGAGCAAGGTTGGGGCCAGTGGCAACCTGGTTCATCTCAAAACACGGCTTCGGCCGGCCATGCAGGCTATACGGACTTATGGAGTGCTCAGCCAACCGGTTCTTCAGCCTCTTCAGAGATAAACGACCCCAAGGACGGATCGCAATGGAATGGATGGTCCACCGAGCCAGCCCAATCAACCGGTTCCTCGACTTCTTCTGAGACGAACGATCCCGAGGATGGATCGCTATGGAATGGATGGTCCACCAGCTCTTCAGCTCCACCAGTGACAACAACCCACTCCCTCAAGGAAGATGCTTGGAATGCATGGTCATCATCGATAAGCTCCGCTTCGTCGGTATCATCAGGCTTTAGTGTTTCTATCAGCCCCACCCTTATTGGCGGTACCACCAGCTCGACTTCGTCGATGAGCACAAGCACGTCCTCAGGCTTTAGCGTTTCTATCAGCCCCACCCTTATTGGCGGTACCACCAGCTCGACTTCGTCGATGAGCACAAGCACGTCCTCAGGCTTTAGCGTTTCTATCAGCCCCACCCTTATTGGTGGTACCACCAGCTCGACTTCTTCTACATCCAGCTCTACCTCGTCTACAAGTTCAAGCACGAGCACTTCGTCAAGCCTTGTTGTTTCCGGGGGCCCAACTGTTACTGGGAATGGTACGAGCTCTACTTCGTTAACATCAAGCTCTACGTCGTCCTCAAGTACCTCCTCACAATTTGACATTTCGATCAACCCAACTCTCATTAGTGGTACCACGAGCTCAACGACAAGCTCTTCATCGTCCACTTCAAGCTCTACCTCGTCAATGAGCACAAGCACCTCGTCCAGCACCTCGTCCAGCACCTCGTCCAGCACCTCGTCCAGCACCTCGTCCAGCACCTCGTCCAGCACCTCGTCC
>Ga0181459_100101_pt1 | contig 15428 bp, 17 predicted proteins | sample InSIn2SAF170_FD_119060 | JGI IMG/M metagenome (GOLD analysis project Ga0181459, IMG submission 119060) | Clean room microbial communities from NASA Spacecraft Assembly Facility at Jet Propulsion Laboratory, Pasadena, California, USA -... ...
CCGTTCAATCTTCTTTCGTCCTTTGTAACACGCCGCGCCGAACGAGGTGTGGTTCGCCGAAGATGTTTGCGCGCCTCCAGCCGACCTGAATGGCACACCTGGCAAGCTGTGGCGGACGAACCCTGCTGATCCGGCACGGAGGCGCATCAAGCTGTTGGGCGCTGAAACATGGTTGATCTTTATGCACCAACGACTTCGACCGGTGAAGGTGGGAGAAGCCGAAGGTTGCCTGAAACTAGAAAACTAAGCAAGGACGGGAAGAACTACCGGCTGTTTCGAGTATAGCATCGCTCTGCGACCACAATTCCTGGTTACGCTACTACAGTCTAGAGCTGCTCTTCTCTCCCGTTGATTCAGTACGGCTGCCACGTCGAGGAGCTGATTGCCAGATGCTACTAATGCTTGTTATGTTATTACCTCGTTCCGAGTCAGGCAGTCTCCTACGTGTCCCACGTCCATCCTGATCAGCCAACTGTGATCGCACCCGTTGCCTGCTCACTCGTTTCCACAGCTGCTTTCTCCTTTCCTTCCCAAGTGTGCTTGCAGAGTAGCATAGCATCTACGACTGACTATCCAACTCAACAGTGCAATTAGAACACCTTCAAAATGCCTCAACCAGCGTTCAGAACATCTGTGAAGCCGAACAGCCTGCCGGCAGCGCAACCAAAGTCCAGTCTACCACGAGCTGTCTTCAATGGCCGTGCGGGTGCAGGTGGCCGTTCAAAACCCACGCCACGAGTAAGAATTCAAGCCAACCTTCGCGACGAGCCCGAAGTGCCAGCAGAGGAACCGGAAGCGCAGGAGGCGGACGGAGACAAAGCGCAAGAAGGGGAGCAGGAAGAGAAAGAGGATGAGGCCCAGGCCCCTGTTAACGATGAGGCCGCGAAGAAGAAGGCTGCGAAGAAGGCAAAACAACACCCTCAAAAGATCATCAACCAGCTCTGGAAGAACTACGATCCTGTTTATCTTGGTCGTGTTACCAAAGTTTTGCCAGACTCTGTGCCTGTGGCTACAACTCCGAAGAGTCAGCCGCAGAAATCGCACCACACTTCAGGTTCATACCAGGAAGCAAGAGCTCAATGTGAAAGAGACGTGCAAAGGATCATCACCGAGTGTCGCGCTTTGAACCAGAAATATTCTGACGTCCATTTCGATATTGAGCGGGATCTTAAAGTCAATGGTAACAGAGACTGTCTTGATGGTCTTGTTGTTGACGAGCAGGAGACGTACTGGCCACAAGATGTGAAGAGAGTTACGGTAAGGTCATACTTCTTCGACTGTTCTGGCTACTAATATCAAGGTAGGACATCTTCGAAAATCCCACCTTCTACTCCGAAGGAGCTGGTTTTGATGATATTGTGCAAGGTGGGATCGGGGATTGCTGGTTGATGTCTGCATTCTCGGTCTTGACTTGTAAGGAGGAGCTGATCCGCAAAGTTTGCGTCATTCAAGATCAAGAAGTAGGTGTTTATGGCTTCGTATTCTTTAGAGGTAACGTTTGACCACAACCGTGAATTGCTGACACTAACATGTAAAAGATGGTGAATGGCATCAGACTATTATTGACGATAAGCTGTATTTGAGCAGGACTAGCTACGAGGAAGGTATCGACTTTTCTCTTCAGAACTGGGGCAAAGACCAAGAAACCAAGTATAACGAGCTCTTTCAACGAGGCTCGAAATCTCTCTATTTCGCCAAATGTCGTGATGACAACGAAACTTGGGTACCTTTACTGGAGAAGGCTTTGGCTAAAGCTCATGGTTGCTACGCCGCTTTGAGTGGTGGTCAGACTGGCGAGGCTCTCGAGGACTTGACTGGTGGCGTGACCACTGAAATCTACACTACCAACATCCTTAGCAAGAACAAGTTCTGGACCAACGAGCTTCGAAAGCTCGGAAGAGACTTTATGTTCGACGCCTGCGATGCTGTTTATCGAGAGTGGCAGGGCTGGAGCCAATGGGACGGGTTCAAAGAAATGCGCAATGAAATCAAGAAAGGTGTTCAGTCTCGCCATGCCTACGCCGTTCTTGATACCTATGAAGGTTATGGTGAAAAACTAGTGAAAGTCCGCAACCCTTGGGGCCAACAAGAATGGAAGGGAGCTTGGAGTGATGGCTCCGCCGAGTGGACTGCTGAATGGTTGCAACGGGTAGGTCACAAGTTCGGTGATGATGGCATCTTCTGGATGAGCTACAACGACTTCTTGCAGACATACAAGCACCTTAATCGAACTCGCATATTCGATGATTCCTGGTATACCGCACAGAAATGGGCTACTATGCAAGTTCCGTTTAACACCCTCGATTATCAGCAGATCAAATTCTTGATCAACGTTCCAGAAGATACTGAGACAGTGATCGTGCTGTCACAGTTGGATACAAGATATTTTCAAGGTCTTGAAGGTCAATACGATTATGTATTGCAATTTCGAGTCTCTGATTCTGAAAAGGAGGACGACTATATTGTGCGTAGCAAGCCAAATTACGAGTTAAATCGATCAACGAATGTGGAAATCTACCTACGGAAGGGAAATTACACGGTCTTGGTCAAGGTTGAAGCTGAAGACAGGGAGAGGAAGAATCCGGCTGAAGTCATAGAAGACAATTTGCCCAAAAGAATCACGAAAGTCACGACTGTTGGCCGATTGTACGATCTCGCGCATCAGAAAGGTCTACCAGAAACTGAAGAAGAACTTCCTGCACCCACCGATGCACTTCCCGAAAAGGCCGTTGTGGAAGAAAAAGTTACCAATGCCGAAACACAAACAGCTACTGCATCTACTTCAACTTCTGAAGCAAGCACATCTACAGACACTCCACCTAGTACAGCTGAAACAAGTACCACACCCGCACAGCCTCCCGCATCAGCAAAGGCAGAGACAGTTAAAGGATCCGATGACGATGATGAAGACGATGACGAAGACGAAAAGAAACCCTGGAACGCCAGCTGTGTAGTCGGTCTGCGCGTCTACAGCAAGCAGCCCGAACTCGCTATTCGAGTCATCCTACCACCAAAACCGAAGGTCGAAAAACCTGTCAACCCAAGTATCGATCGGGATGATATCACCAAGGCACCACAGGAGAAAGCTGAGGAAGCGGAAAAGGCAGGGAAGCAGGATAAGGAGAAGGAGAAGAAAGAGGAGAAGGATGAAAAGAAGGAAGAGAAAGACAAAAGCGGTGAGACGAAGGATGCGGAGACCGAGGAAGGGAAAGTTGAGGGGGAAAAGGATCTACCTATACGTGAAAAGACGGAGGACAGCAACAAGAAGGAGGAGGTGGAGGGGGAAAAAGTAAAGGAAAAGACGGAAGACAAGGACGTCAATGGGACATGTAGTGAGCGATGAGTACTTACTGTCAGATATGTGGAATGTTCTCTATCAACAATGATTATGCCCATCTCCAATTCGGTTTATCCACATACATAATGAAGAACAGCTGAGTTCAGGAGCAAGGCCCACATCAAGCGTACAGTACCTGCTCTGCTTTGCCTATTCTATCCCATCCTTACTTACTTTGTTTTGGTCTCTGAGACTCACTGCCTGTCTGCTTTTGATTGATGAGGTTGAGGTATTGGTTGGGTGCTAAACGTTGTGGGTTGGTGTGATTTGGTTCTGATCCGGTCTGTTTCCGACTATCCTGCAATGAGAGTGGCTGCATGGGTCATGAGATAGGATACCATGTGGCAGTATGGAGGAACTCTGGTCCAAACCTATGGCACTGGTGATGGGTAGAGAGCAAGTCACAGGATCAGCTTGAAAGTCAGCTATTCCGTAGTAGCAGAGTATGATAGTGGGAGTAGATATTGAACAGTATGGGAACGCGGAGAATAATACCAGGCAGAGAGATTTTTCCCACATGTTCCCATGTTTTCAACTTTTTTTGGATCATGTATGTATGTATGTATGTCATTTTGACAGCTCGATTGAAAGTATGCCATAGGGCACTATCTGGGATATTCTTTAAGCTGGGAATTGCATTTGTGATCATATTGGTACTGCACGAGCGTCCTCCAGGAGATATGCTTGACATGTTCTTGCAGGAACTGCTTCGGCTTATCTTTAAGCATATTGATTGGTAGGTGTAGGTAGCACGGGTGTTGGGATGAGACGTGAATTTGTTGGGTTGGATGCTGTGCGTACTGTACGATGACAAAGCTAGTGGAGTTCGTATTGTGGAATAATGTGCCTCCGGCAGGTCTTTTGAACGGGTGTAACAGCTTCGGAGTGGCCGCCGAGGGCAGATTTGCTTCGTACAATTCTTGCAGTAAAGCTTGGTTGAGCTTCAGACTCTTTGAACTCTGCATCAACATTGTATCTTGTGCTTGAGCTGATGGATTTAGCTCTGACAATGGAAAATTCTGATCTCGTTATGGCATTGATCTTTGTGCCCTGTGCCTAGTAATGTGTTGATTGTATGGTATGAAGGAGGTTCTTGAGTGGTGCTTCTCTCTTCCATGGTTGACCTAGTTGAAGACACCAGCTTTGAACTCTGGCCAATTTTCGATGAGCGAAGCTCCATTCCCTCCTGTGGCTTCGTTCAAGATTTCCTCGACAACGAGAAACTTCGCTTGCATTCTCTGGCTGTATCGAACATAGGCGGCGTCAGTGGCAGCTCTGGCGGTCTCTGCGTCATTCTTTGCAATTGTCAAGTTGCGAACCATGGTTTGAAGGTGGTTTCTTTCTCGTTGGCATTCGTTTGATTCATCAGTCCAACCCTGCTCAGTCAATTCGCACCTATCCTTCCAATATTCTTCACCAGGATGCTCTTCCTCGATTTCTTCTCTTAATTCGGTATTCTCCACTCTCAACTCACTTTTCTCCAATGTGAGTGACCTCAATTCGACATTCAACGCACGATTTCGTCTTTCAAGCGAGACTTTACGTGCTTCGAGAGAGGCGTTGTGATACCCTAACTTTCGAGTATGGTCGATCAATCGGGAAATCGACCGAGTACGACACTATCAGCGTTTTGTCGCTCAGCTTCTGAAATATCGTAAGCACTAGCAGCGCATTTGCTATGGAAGTTCATTCGATTGGCAATAATGTCCTTGCGTAGATTTTCCGAAACGACAGCTGTTGACACAGATGGCCCGTTTGAAGAGATTCTATCTTGGTAGAACTTGTGATAGGGAGATGTATGACCAATAGGAAGTGATTGAAAGTCGAAAAGCAGTTTGGGCATATCTTTGAATGTCTGCACTGCGGAACTTGTCTCTGCCAGCATGAGGCTCATGTATGGTCGAAATCGATCGTCTGTCTCGCAGAAGAGATGGTTGTCGCCCCATAGAAAGTGAATTACCACAAAGAGGGAAGTTGCAGCTGGTAGAGGTATTGAGGGATCAAGTATAGTGATAGCAACTTGCATTGCGGTCATTAGAGTAGCGGTGAAATGACTTGACACCAACTTATCGCGAATGTTGTTGCCCTGTTTGGAAACGAAAAGAACTGGCGTAGACATCGTGTCGACGGGTGATGACGGTAGGAATGAAGGGATAGTATGAAGCAACAAGAATAGTCCTTGCTTGACGACGGTAGTAGTATCAGAGTATGGTTGAAATGCTTGAAGTGCGAATGTTGACTGTAAGATCGTGAAATAGGGTCGTGCTTGCAAGTGGGTGACAACTTGTGGTCCTCTTTGATTGCACAAGGCTGACGACCACAGGATCAACAATCCGCCTGTCACTTCACTCCCAGCCTCCTCTTTCGTTTGTTGCTGCACTTTGCAGTCTTGACAGAGGCATACATTTACACGCGCACTCGCGCATATCCAATCCTCACCTCTTCTTCCATCACCCATTTCCATAACACATATCATCACAAAAGCACATTCCGTTCTCCAGCACCAGTCATACCACATAACACTCGTTGACCTCTGGAGGACTCCAATTCAGCAGCATGGTAGAGGGCCAACTTGCTAGTGATGGTTCAAGATACTTCTGGGAGAGGAATTGGACTGCGGTTCGAATCCACAAGCTGATCAGAAAGCTCACTGAGCCGGACCCCACAGAGCGGATCAAGGGCGCACTGGTAAGGTACCGTGTCAAACCCTCCGTGCATGACGTGGACGTATTCGAAGCAGGCATGGGATGGCTTCAACTTGTAAGGTACTCGTTGCTGTTTGAACATGTTTGGGGAGGTACACTAGTTCAGCAGAGGTCTAGGAGGCGCCCTTTAGTGAACCTGAAGTCGACCACAGCCAGGCTGTATTGTCGAAGCCTAGAGGTCGATCAACCCCCTGACAATTGCCACAAGCACAATCTCCACTTCTTTCTCTCCCCCATCTTGTCATCATCGTTACATATCTCCTCAATACTGGTCGGCCAGCAATCCAGCTACCATAACATCATATCATCGAGAATTGGTGGGTTGAATCGAACTCATTGATTGACAAGTGCTGACAAGGCGGTAGTATCTCGCAGCATTCCTTTCATGTCAAATCACGGCGGATCTTGTGCTCTGCATAGAGCTAGCGGTGAAGTATGGGCGACCTTTACTGCTGACATCTTACAGACACCAAGCAGCCTTGCTACTATACATATTCTTTCATGGAGGTGCTTGCCTCGAGCAAGGGTTTGAAGAGAGAAACGAGTACTCCCTTATGTCGTCGGCAAGCGTTGTTTACTGGAGAACCGAAAAAGTGACACTGTGCGTACATTATTCTACTCCGGTGCCAGTTGCGAGACAAAATGGCAAGGGTTCATTACAGGCAGGCGATATAACCACGAAGTAGTGGGACAACAGATGATTATACAGGCACAATGGAAGCTGTTATTGATGGTTGAAGTCGCGTCAAGGTTGAAGAGCACAAATTGTGGTGTTAGTGGTATAGTGTTGTGGACTCCTCCGCCGGGAGTTGAACCAATAAGAAAAGCGCAGTTTCGATGTGTTTTACAAGGATGGCAAGCTTGGTTGCACAATTCTTCTTTGATCGAGATGCAAAAGAAGTCTTGATCTTTTACAAATGCGTACCTCAACACTTGATTTTCTGCAATGAACAAGGACATATTGACGGCCAAAAGCGACCGCAGAAGAATCTCGTTCTATGCAGAATGTACGGTCAATCAAGAACACACACGATGCAGAACTAATCTGTACAGTTGCGTAGGAATGCCAAACTGACAAAGATAACAGCAATTATGTAAGCTCCATCCCTGCACTGCCAGTACTACTTGGTGCTTGCACCAAGATGCTTTTTGTTTCTTACTTCTGCGTTCGCTTTCTTGTTTTGTGGATGCCTCGCCGGCACTATTCATTACTTCCTGACCATAGATCTCGCTGCCCTCAAACAACGATGTGATTTCGAGCAGGAGTATACGTATCAGTGGTAGCGTCTGCTTCACGTCATCGAAACTCTACTCAACCTCGGTGTTTCGTCAACAAGATAAACACGATACAACCATGTCGTCGCCTTGCATTACGAGCTGTGCGGCAGTGACCATCATCTCGCCGTCCATCCAAACATGATTCAGCCGCCCAGCGACCACACCAACGACACGAACGGCATTCAAACCCACAATGATGTTGAGCACCGGAGCGCTCCGCTACGCCGAAGCGCATTTCGCGCTCTGGTACAAGACTTTGGTCCTCTTTGGTATGCACAACACCATCAGAACAGTATCCTGCAACATCTGACAGACTGCTGCAGGTTCACCTGGTGTATGAACAGCGGCGTTCTAGGCATCCTAACTCACCAATGCCCATATCAATTTCGCGGTCTCAGAACCATCTCAACCATCTTCTACCTTCTCGACCTAATCCTCTTCATCATCTTCTCCATAATCTTCATCCTCCGCTTCATCATGTTCGAGTCACAAGCCTACAACGAGATCATCAACAACCAAGCCGACCTAATGCTCGTCGCCTGCTGGCCAATTGCCTTCATGACCCTTACCAGCCTCACCCCCCTCATTCTCAGCAACACATCCTGGGGCGGCCACCCATGGACCATAGTAGGCTACGTGATGTGGTGGTTCGTCGTCCTCGCCAACCTAATAATCCTCTTCTTCGTCTTCATCACCCTAATCCGCCACCACGAAGCCTCAGACCGTCGCATGCCAATGCAAGTCATCCTCCCTGCCGTCAGCGTCTCCACCATCGCCGTAACAGGCGGCCTGATAACCAGTCTCTCCAACGACATGTCCCCGCGCCTCGCCATCCCCATAATAATAACATCCTTCATGCTTGTCGGCATAGGAATCCTCCTCGGCCTAATCCTCTCAACATACCTCTTCCACAACCTCCTAGCCCAAGGCTGGCCCCCACCCCCAGCAACGCCAACACTCTTCATCTTCGTCGGACCAATGGGCCAATCCGCCGCAGCCCTGCAATTCCTCGGCGCAGCCGCCCAAACACACGCCAAATTTGCCCCTTACAACAAAGGAACTTTCATAACCGCTGAATCCGCACCCCCACTAAACGTCGCATGCGTCCTTATAGCCCTGATGCTCACAGGCCTAGGCATAATATGGACTATCTTCGCCGTGTACGCTATGATTGAGCGTGCCGTACAAAAGAAATTAAGTTGGACACCGAGCTGGAACGCGATTATCTTCCCGCTTGGCACGTTGACGACCAATACGAGTTTATTTGGCATTGCGATGGATAGTCCGGCTTGGAGGGTCGTTACGGCGATGTTGATTATTGTGCTGACCGGGGTGTTTTTTGTGAATTTGGGATTTACGCTGACCAAGATTTGGAGAGGGGAGTTGTTGGTTGTTAGGATTGATCCGAGGGTTAAGAAGAGGTTCGAGGGTGAGCAGAAGGGGAAGTAGACGGCTGTAGAGTGAGGTGAGATAGGGCACGCATGATTGAATGTGTTACAGAAAAGGGGAGCATTGCTTTCCCTTCCTTCTGATATGCATCAGTCTTATGTATGTGCATGTATTGCGTATTGCATACACTTGTCTATTCTCCGTGAGAGGAGTTCGAAACCGTGCAATCATGTCAAGGACTATCTGGGTTGGACATCGTTATGCTCGCGTACGATGCCTGAGACTCATCTCCAACAGCAGCAGCATGTATGCCACAGTCGACCCACTAGTCGTCTGGAGTGAAAACATTTAGATCCATGAGATGCGAGACCAAAAGCATTTTTGTGACCTTTTGCTTGGTTGGGGAATAAGAGAATGATGAAAAAGGGCCCGTATATATCAGGTAGAATATTGGATTGCAGTCTTTTATTTCAGACATGTCGGTGGTGGATTTTCATCACGATCACGATCACGATCACGATCACAAAATTCCTGAGTGGAATATGGTTCACCGGTACACTACGGTAGGTCAAGTATCAGTCATGTCTGGGTACTGTACTCGCGATCTTCAACCCAAGGATTTACTGTACTGTAAGGTCCTCGAAGCAGGGATCCACTTTTTGAGGACCGGGTGGATTTGGCGCACACGACCAACACTGCTACACCAATCATACCTTGTTCATATCGAGGGAATATATTGTGGTGAGCCGGAAAAATTCGTATGGCTGTTCGCCCGTCCTGAACCTCGACTGCTTTTGTTATTATTTCACCTTGATTGAACATAATTTGCAGAGAGGTGTAAGTCCAGCGGAGATATAGACAATTTGTGAGGAAACAAGATGGCAGACGATAAAGCGCTTCCAGCGCCGATTCCAGTCACGTTGCTTTCTGGGTTTCTGGGCTCTGGCAAGACGACTTTGCTTCGGCACATACTCACCTCGCCTGACACGTCGCTTCGCATAGCGGTTGTTGTGAACGATATGGCCGCGTTGAACATTGACGCCGCGCTTATCAAGAAGCATATCGTGTCCCAGGCAAATGAGGAGGATAAGTTGATTCAACTCCAGAACGGTTGTATATGCTGCACTCTGCGAGGTGATCTGCTGGAAGCCTTGGTGAAGATGGCGCGAGAAGGGCAAGCAGAGTATATCGTCATTGAGAGTACTGGTATCAGTGAGCCTATGCAGGTTGCCGAGACTTTCACCGAGGAGTTCGCTGCCGCTATGATTCAGGCAGCAGAAGGAGGTGTCGAAGGGCGTGAAGGTGAGGACTCGGCTATGCAGGATGTCCAGATAGAGGGCGCAGAGGTCTTGAAGGAGATAGCGGATCTGGGTGGCTTGCATAAGATTGTCAAATTGGACACTTTGATCACCATGGTGGACGCATACAATTTCTTTGACAATTTCTCCACAACAGAATTCATCACTAGCAGATGGGGAAAGGAAGGTGTTGCGCCGGAGGACGAACGAACTGTGACTGATCTAATGGTTGACCAAATCGAGTTCGCAAACACCATCGTTATCAACAAGATCGACAGTGTGGACGCTGAAACACGCCGAAGGATACACGGAGTGGTAAGACAATTGAACCCTCACGCCAAGATTTTGGAAGCAAAATATGCTCGAGTTGACCTTCAGGAAGTGCTTGGGACCTCAATATTTGACTTTGAGAAGGCAGCGACTGGAATGGGATGGCTGAAAAGTCTTCACGAGATGTCCAAGCGTGAGATTGATGGCAAGATTAAGATTGCGCCCAAGCCAGAGACTGAAGAGTACGGAATATCGAGTTTCGTGTACCGGGCTCGTAGACCTTTTCAACCTAAACGATTATATCAGCTTGTGCATGACAAATTTGTGTTGATGGAGAACGCTAATGAAGACAAGGACGAAGATGGAGAGGAAAATGGTATGGGAGAACACGAGGAAGAAGAAGAAGCTGCACCGAATGGCCATCACGATTCTTCCACGGCAAGCTCGGATAGTAACGCCGGTGGCAGTGAAGCTGAATCGTGGGAGTCTGCTTCGGATGAGGAGATGGAAGACGCAGATGATCTATCAAAACCCATCGATCCACAGGTAAGTCCTTTCACGCCTAGTGAGTGCAGTATAATGACGAGTCGGTCTAGACAATCGCAAAGAACAAGAAAAGCAGTGCCATCTTCAAAGGACTTCTTCGTTCAAAAGGCTTCTTCTGGTTGGCAACGCGACCGACGTTGCATGGCGCATGGAGTCAAGCCGGCACTATGTTGACCTTGCAAGGAGGAGAACAATGGTTTTGTACGGTGGACCAGGGTATGTTAAACCTCTGTACTGATTGGATACTTGTTGACAACTCTTGACACACAGCTGAATGGCCAGAAGGCAACGACACTAGACAGAGCATTCTCGACGATTTTCAGGAACCATGGGGAGACCGCAGACAAGAGATTGTATTCATCGGCGAGAAGTTGAAGGAGAAAGGGCTCAAGGCGGCATTCGACAGTTGCCTCCTTACCAACACCGAGATGAAGAAGTGGGAGCGAATCATGCGATCGAAGCGGAGCGCAGACGTTATCCAAGGCAAGCTGGAGGATGCTTTCGAAGGTAAGTATCCACCTTTTCCATTTCAACACTGATGAGACCAAATGCTAATCTTTGAATGTGAAGATGGGTTTGAGGACTGGTCTGATCCAAGCGAGATGGCAGAGGACGATGGTCTTGGTCACGACCATAGCCACGCAGGACATCGACATTGATCCTCCTGTAGCGCGATGTTTACTATGCCTGTAGGAGATTGAGAGCCTGGATGAAGGCGTACACAGAGGCGGACACTGTCAACTCGATAATGTAGAGGTCTTACCTTCTATGCAAAACTCTGGAGTTGAATGTTTGCGCCGTACGGATGCGTACACTGCCCTCTATGGCAATGCCCAGGAGCCAATTGAATAGTCTCCGGACTGCGGAAACATTTAACCTTCTCATTGACTTGAGCATTATGACAGCATGTATTCTGCAATCGATGCCTGTGTCGTGTGTTTGTTAAGGATATGAAAGCTGTCCCTATCGCAATCGTTGACTAGAAGCAAGCTTTGAGAATGCATACAGAAACTGTGGAACTAGGTTGCTAGCATCCGGGAGGACCTTAGAAATCCTTCCGAGAAACACATACCATGTGGAGAAGTCTTCCCCTTTCTTGGTCATGTATAACCTAGCTAACAGACTTCGGGTTGGGAGGCTCTACAATGAAACTACCTAAATGTTTCCGTCCGAAGGCTGCTTATCCAATACCAAGCATGAACCGTCTTCAGAGGAGGAAGCATGATGAGGTTGACAAGACCTTCTAGAGCGAATGACGAATATGGCTGCCGAGTATAAAGCATTGCGAAAGTAGCTTGCTATGGCTAAGGAAGATCATCTGTCTGCCACAACATTTTGTATCTCTGGAACGATCACAAACATCATCTCATCGTCATGGCAGCATCTAGTGAGCCCCCAAAGCAAAATCCAGGTCCGGTGGTCGACTACCAAGCCACTCATGCGTTCTCAGAGAAGGCTATGGGCCCATTCGCTGATCGACTCATCTTGCTCTCGAAGATTGAGGAAGTTGCAGAAGATGACGAGCTCCGTGTGCTTGATCTGATGACAGGTTCTGGTATCGTGGTCTTCCACCTCCAGCACAAGCTGCGAATGCACAAAGCCAATGAGCTATCTGTGATAGCTAGCGATATTTCTGACCCAATGCTGTTGGCTTTGAACAAGTGCTTCGATGCTGATCGTCATACATGGTCGAACTTTACCACTCAACGAATCGATGCTCAAGATACCAAGCTACCAGACAGCTCGCTCACTCACATCTTCTGCAACTTCGGCCCTGCCCAGGTCCCACAGCCTCATACTGTCTTTGAAGAATGTCTTCGAATGCTCAAACCTGGTGGTGCGTTCACCTTCTCGATCTGGCAGGGGCCTGGATGGACACCTGAAGTCCGTGAAGCCGTCGCTCATCTGCGTTCCAAGGACCCAAACATACCAACATGGCCGTCTCATGAGGAGTTCCGAACAACATTCATGCCTGGACAGTGGCATGAGCAAGAATACATCGAAACTGAATTGGAGAAGCTGGGGTTTGTGGATGTGAAAGTGGAAAGTGCGCAGGGAATCACCAAGTTTACTCCAGACGAGTTTCGAAAAGTTTTCCCCATGAGTATTGGTATGGTTGTGGGGAGGATGTGGAGTCCTGAGCAGAGGGAGAAATATATCTCGAAGGTCTACGATGGAGTAGCAGAATATCTGAATGACAAGTACGGCCACGACGGCACGATGGTCTGGGATGATTGGAGGGCATTGGTCGTGCTTGGAAGGAAACCAAAGTAGTTTTCTGCTCAAAATCTGCACTCTGAAGGCTGGAACACAGCAAAAGCACCTAAGACCGAGATTCGAGCCACGACCTTACGCATATTGCTTGACAGGCCTTTTCACAAATAAGAGTGTCTTTGTCGAGTTCATCGTGTCAAGTCTACAGCAGGTGCTGAGAGCGGCCCGGAGTGGGTGATGACTGCGTATTTCGAGGAGCCGAGCTTAGCGGAACGACGACTTCAACCGTGAACCACATCCTTCTCAAATCAAGGACTCGCAGTATCGCAACATGAACATAAGCAGAGTCAGCGAAAATAGATCTAGCTAGACTTGTCTTCTTATCGTATCGACTAAAGTCTGTTTCGTTGTTTAGCGTGGTATGATTGTCTCAATACCATTGACTTCCACATCGACCTGGCTCTTCCCCATCAGCTGCGATACCTACGTGCAGTGTACCGCTCCATCGTCATGAGTGTGGCATTCCTACAACGATAAGTCAGCAACGTTTCGACAACGGAGTTTGAGAGTGGAAACTCACAGCTGCGGCGCTCGATGTTTGAGATGGTGCTTGAGATATTGTTGCGGTAGCAGTGGGCGTCACAGTTGCTTGCGCTGCCTGGCTCGATTGAGATACTTGACTGGTCTGAGCCGATTGGCTTGACGAGGATGATTGGCTTGAGGCAGCTTCTCCTGAGCAGCCAACACCAGGCACGGCAATATCATATGCGTATGTGTCGAGAGCAAAGTATTGCAGAGCATTACTATCATGACCGTTGGTGGTTGAGTTCTTGGCAGCAGCCAAAGCTTCGTCGTATGACTCGACATAATGTTCGATATACCCATAACCAATGGCAGGCATGTGGTACAATCGATGCATCAAATCAGACGCCCAGAAGACGTTCGTCTTCGATCCACCGACGGTATAGCCGAGACCACACATCGAGCTCAAGAACCGCCGAGTTTGGTACGACAAATCGCAGACGACAGTCTCTCCAGTTGCATTGCTACCACGCCAATGGCCGGCCCAGCCTGCAAAATATGTTAGTCCTGTATGGCGCAACGTCGGGTAGTCTTACCTTCGAGTCGGCAGTTATTGTCAGGGTTGTCACATCTGAACAGTACACTTCCTTTGTCACCACTGACAATTTGGTCATAGGCTCCGATGATCTCATAGGGTGGCAGCTTGCCAAAGTACTTCTGGTAAAGCTCTGAGCTGTTTCCCCATCTGAGGACATGGTCTTTCGCGTGCTCTGCCAGCAAGATTGTTTCGTTCAGCCCAGCATTGATTTGAGCTGCCTGAGTCGAGTTGCAGGAGGAGTGGATTGGATAGATGGAAACGGCACCAGCATCCCATGCTACAGTGTTCTGCAGGAATGGGGTAGACTTGGTCTGTCGGGATTCGAACCGTAGAGGGGTGGCTGCTGCCAGAGTCATGGCTGTTGCCCACACGGTGAGCGTTGTGTACATGATGACAAGCTGATGCAATCAGGAAGAATTATCTGAGGCTAAGAGTTCTACCCTAGGCTGGACGATGAATTGAGGTAGAGAAAGAATCATGGGTATGTGCCAGATGGTGACATATATACCTTCAAAAAATTTCAACCTCCATCATGCAGAAAAGCTGCCTCAGCTCAAGGATCACCGACCTTGCCAAGGTTTGCGGCTGCCATCGACTCAATCCTTGACAAAAAAGTTTCGAGCTTCATCGCGTACAGCATTATACCCATCATCCATTTTTGCCAATGTCTATTCGGTGTTGAGCTTCGCCCATTGATGGGAAGATAATGGTAAGGTACTTAAGTGGACCTGCATAGCACCGCCAAGGATGAAATTGAGGACAACATTTGCAACCACGGACCCGCTGGAGAATTCTCGACTTGTTAGGCACAAAGCTTTCTTAGGTGGAAGACGGCACGAATGTGAACTTCTTCGAGACACGTCCAGGTCAAAAAAGCGTGGTATTCGGCTCGGCTCAAATTTTGCATCACCGTGGAAGGCTGGCTTTTGAAGTGCTAATGTGCTTTGACCGAGTCTGCCGCTAACAAACAAACCATAGACCTCGACCTTGGCCCGCCAGAGTTCGCACGCAAAGTTCGTTCTGGTGCCGACTCCCAGCATAGACAGTGACGATGTTTATCACTGCCATTGTTTCTACGTCCGGCACAAGTTTCGAGATGTGAATCCAGTGAATGGAGTAACTTGGCTTACAATACCCGAGTTGTTCAGATCCATTGTCCGCTCCTCCACCTTCGCTCAGCGGCGCCAAGACCAAAAGTGAGGACCTTGAGCCTTGCCAAGAAAACTTCACTCTCATTTACATAACTGGTACTTGCATATGGTAGTTTTCTG
>Ga0181459_100102_pt1 | contig 15418 bp, 13 predicted proteins | sample InSIn2SAF170_FD_119060 | JGI IMG/M metagenome (GOLD analysis project Ga0181459, IMG submission 119060) | Clean room microbial communities from NASA Spacecraft Assembly Facility at Jet Propulsion Laboratory, Pasadena, California, USA -... ...
TTTCCAGCCACGGATACCCTTGCCGTGATCCACAGAGTCGATCGAGAAGCCAGACTGAAGTACAGTATCGTAATTAGATCGTAGAACCATAGTAACCTCTGCTTTGCCGCCGGTCTCTAACGCATAAGCAACCATTGTGCCAATGCCACCTCCTCCAACAACCAGGACTTTTGTCTTTCCTACCATATTGGCTCTCTCGAGCTGTCTTTTGAATATGAAATCCAGGTATCCGCAAACGGATATCGAATAAACCACTCGAGAAGTGGCTAATTCACAAAATCGGAAGGCATGGCAGCTAACTTCGAAGCTGGTAAGAAGCCTCGTGTCAGATGGAGGAGCTAACTGCCAGTTCTTGTCACGGCCACGGAGATCATCGACATCCAGATCCTTGACTTCTAGTCGTGGTTGCAACGAAGAACATTCCAGATGTAAGTCCAACCGTGGTCGAAATCATTGAACCGGCCATCACTCCAACAAGCACAGCGATCGTACTGATGCAGAACGGCCTCAACATCGAAAAGCCTGTCATGGCTGTGTTCCCACGCAATCCTGTGCTGTCAGGTATCCAGTTCATGGGAGTCACTGAGAAGTCTCACGGAGTTATCACCCATGATGAACCGGACATATCCATGGTTGGTCCATTCCAAAGTCAGAGCCCGACAGACCAGAATGCTTCGGAGCGTTCAGTGACCGTTGCGAAGAAGTTTGTTGAGATATACGCTGCTTGTGGAAAAGTCGATTGCAAGTTCGATGAGGATGTGAAGCTCACACGATGGCGCAAATTAGTGTATAACTCTTCATACAATTCGGTTTCTGCTGTATTGCAGATGGACGTTACTCGTATGAGATTGTATGAGCATCCGATCGACGAGTTGGTGAAACCGATTATGCTTGAGATTGTGGCTATTGCAGCAGCGCTTGGCATACGGATTCCTGAAGGGACAGTCGCGTCTTACATTGCAATCGACAGCCTTGACTCTTGGTTCATGCCGAGTATGGGACAGGATGCCATCAAGGTAGGTTCGGATCCCGATTGATGCTGTGGATGATTAACTGACAAAAAGCTCAGGGTAACTTCCTGGAGTTTGAAAATATTGTAGGAGAGCCAATGCGAGAGGCTCAAAGACTTGGAATAGCTTGCCCGACTTTGACGACCATATACGGAGTGTTAAAAGGTATTCAGACCAGATTCAAGGAGGCAAAAGGACTTGTCGTGGCAGATTTAGGAACAGCCAGCAAATACCGTTGACTGCTTAGAACATACTTCCCAAAGGTCTTGTTGCACGGCTGAGGTAAGACATTGTCGTCATCGCATTTTCATGACTTCGAAGTATCTGCCAGCAATTGAGCGATGCTCAGAGCTCGATGAGAGTGTTAAAAAAATCACTTCATATAGACACAGCACCATCCGTCATTGAGTCGGGTTGAAGAGTGTCACTATGGTTGAAGTTTGCGTCCGTTCTATAAGAGCACATTTTGATCAGTGACAAACAAGAATATCGCAACCGTATGCATATCCAGATCAAGAAGCACGAAGTATACTGTGAATCTTTAGAAGAGTGAAGCTCTTGTAAGGTCCAAACTTGGAAGCAACAGGTGGTGTAGTTGTGGGCTAAACTTCTTTAGGAAAATGCTCCAGCAGCATGTGAAGTGCGGAGAAATTTTGGGTAACAATAAAATAATCATCTGGTAGAGAGTGCCGAATTCTGCATATGACAAACGTATCTAAACGTATTGCAATCAGCACACAGATCTCAAGTTCCAACATGGCGCATGGTCGGCCAGCAAAACGGCGCAGGTTGACACCACCACTTGACGACAGTAAACCCTCCGAAACCATCCAGTCGAAAGATTTGTTCCACCGAGCAGCAAATTGGGACCTTGAGCAAGACTACGAAACACGATCCAGGCACAAGAAGACCAAGGAGAGCAACAAGCTTCCGATAAAGAACGTTGAAGGCAAGATTGAGCAAGTAGAGCAAGCGCGAGAGTCTGAAGGCGAGTCAGACAGTTTCCTTGGCTCGGATAGTGAAAATGAGGTGGATGACCGTGATACACCACCAACCGAAGATGCTGAGACAGTGCCTGCTCTTCCGTTGAAGCAGCAAGTAGTCCAAGCTCAGGAGGAGATTGCACGACTAGCTGGTATGATCAATGAAGACCCTGAAGAACATGCTGGCTCGTTCAAGAAGCTGGCGCAAGTGGGGGGAGAAGGTGCCCACCCAACTGTACAGAAGATCGTTCTCCTATCACAGGCTGCAATATACAAAGATGCTGTCCCAGGCTATCGCATACGAGCATACAAAGACGAAGACATGAACAACAAAGTCTCCAAGGATGTGAGGCGTACGAGACAGTATGAGCATTCTTTGGTGACGAATTATCAGACATATATTAGAACTTTGATCGACCTGTGCAGGAATAGGGATGAAGACAAGGCCGACCTGAAGACTACCGCTTTCAGCTGTGTTTGCTCTCTACTGCTGGCTATTCCACATTTCAACTTCAGGACTGAACTGCTCAATGTGTTGGTTCACGAACTGAGTAGCAGACAGCCGTCAGTGCATTTCCGCAAAAGCCTTGAGACACTAGAAACATTCTTTGAAACTGATGAAGACGGTGGGCCCTCCCTCGAAGCAGTGACGCTTCTGGCGAAGATGATGAAAGCAAAAGACTATGACATTCGGGAAGAGGTCTTGAATACCTTCTTTCATTTGCGCCTGCTTAACGAGCTTTCTGCTAAGAGTTCCACAAGCAGGACAGATCGACCTGAAGATGTGTCGAAATTGCATGGAAGGAGAGTAAAGAAGGAGAAACGAGAGCACAGATCGAAGAAAGAGAAAAAGATAGCGAAGGAGAGAAGGGTGATCGAGAAAGATATGCGTGAGGCTGATGCAGCCGTTGATTACGAGGCTCGAGAAAAGATGCAGTCTGAAACACTAAAGCTCGTGTTCGTGACTTATTTCCGTATCCTGAAGGAGCGGATACCCCAGCTGACAGGTGCAGTACTGGAAGGACTGGCTAAGTTTGCGCATCTAATCAACCAGGACTTTTTTGGTGACATTCTCGAAGCTCTAAAGGACATCATCAATCAAGCTGAAAGTGCAGAGGAGGAAGAGGAGGATTCGATGACTGATGTGGAAAGAGATCGGCTACGAGAGTCCCTCCTTGCTGTTCAGACCGCTTTTACACTGCTCTCGCAGCAGGATACAGCGAAGTCTGCTTCCGCTCTGCACCTCGATTTGTCGTTTTTTACATCCCATGTGTACAGATCACTGTATGCGGCGAGCACAGATGCGGACATCGAGCTTGGACCCAAATCCATGCATCTTCCAGATCCTCACGCCGGTCAGATGAGTAAAAGGGGCAATAAAGTCAATGTGTCAACACCTATGCTACTCTTGACTCGAGCATTGACGTCGATTCTACTTACGCCATCACAGCCACCAACGACGCCGGCAGTGGCCTCCTTCTACAAACGGCTGTTGACTGCGTCATTACAGCTTCCCGAGAAGTCGCTAATAGCTGTGTTGATGTTAATGAACAAGATTGTTGACAAGCATGGGAGAAGATTAGAGCCTTTGTGGTATAGCGATGAGAGAAAAGGCGACGGTCTCTTCAAGCCAGAAGCCGCAACGGTGGAAGCGACCAACGTTTTGGCTGTAGGAAGCGGTGTTTGGGAAAGTGAATTGCTACGACATCATTACTGTCCTGATGTGCGGCAGCATGTTGAGAGTATTAACAAAGTCATATCGAGCTTAGCCAAGTAAACGCGGCAAAACTGCCAATTTCAAAACAGGGATTTTCCTTATCAAGCTTTTTTCAGCACTTTACCTTCTTCGTCACTTCCACAGGTGAAACATTTTTTCAACCAACCTGAAGTGGCGTGAAATAAATGAATAGTAGTACAAGGTAGGTGCCATGCAGTTTTTTTTGTTGTGCATGTCCCCATTTTCGAATCTCCGCAACGTGACATTCTCAACACTTTGCCCGAGTTCGTGAATTTCAAGAACCACTTCTTGCGGAGAGAGTGCACTTACTCCATTTTCATATCGATCATGGTGCGAGCAAACATTCAATATTCGAAGACGGGCGTGATACCTCCAGTGTATCTCGCAGGAAGTTTTACAGAATGGCAGCCAAGCATTGAGATGCAACAGGAAATAATCGAAGAGCAACCATCAAGACAGTATCGATTTTCAACATCCGTCGAGGTGGACCCCGGTGAATATCAATACAAGCTCCGACTCGGACCCGGTGATTGGTGGACAACAGACGAAACAGTTCCAACAGGTATGGAAGACGCAATCATAGACCTGACAGAAGTTGAATATAGCCATAGTAACCGATGCCGCTGGCAATGTCAACAACATCATAGTCATCAAGGATGAAGCACCGACTGAGATCGAGCCTGTTCCCGAACAGGAGAAAGTCGTGGATGATAATGAGCTGATACACGAGGCACCACAACCGTCACAACCTATGGTCAGCTCGACAGACTCGAAATCAAGCCCAACAACCGACAGCACCACGGTGGAGGCCCAACCGCATACAAGTACGTCGCCAGTCGTTACCCCTGCAACGACTGGTGTGGAGGAGACAGGAAGCACACCCTCCGCAGGAAAAGACGTTATCGATCCGAAAGCAGACGGTAAGTTCGGTCATTGTAGCTAAGTTGAAATCACTGATAACGGCCAGATGCAGAAAGCAAACAAGATGCTGTCTTCAAGCACGAGTTGTCACCATTTTGGAAGAACTTGATCGGCTACTTTTCTCGATAGTAAGGCCCACGACCTCCTTTCCGAACTTAGAAATACTGACAACGAATTAGTCCAGTAATCAGCTTCACATTTGCAGCCGCTGCCGCCGTCGCTGCCGCGGCGTTGACCTTTGTGATTGATCTCTTTAAACTTGGCAAGCATGCTAAAGCGTTGGGCAGAGATATCGGTAAGCAATGATTCAGGAGGACTTCCCTGTGGTATAAGCGCGGTATTTGGAGTATGAGGATCTCAAAAGTTTATTCGGCCGATCTTTCTTTTTTATCACAAATTTAATGACCTACCATATACCAACCTTCCTCAACCGCAAGACCATATTTGACAACATACCGTGAGTTGACACAGGTACATCATGTCTCCGGATTCACAATCTTTCATCCTGTTTCGCTTCCTCCACCATTTGATTGTGCAAATGACGCTAATCGTCTCTACGGGTAAACATCGGTGTAATGTCAGCGACTCCACCTTCTTGGAAACCTCCTCGCATCGCCAAACCTGCGTCTCGCTGGAGTTGCCTCGACAGCAAACTTGTCGTCACTGTTGAGCAATCATGGTTGGTCAGCGAACTCGTACAGGTTGCAAAACCTGTCGGTCTCGAAAGCTGAAATGTGATGAGGTATGTCGCGTCCCTCGCTGGAGAAGAGAACAGAAAGAAATTGACAGAGAATCAGACCAAGCCCACTTGCGGGCAATGTCGCAAGTCTAACAGAGAATGCGTCCCAAGTGAAGGTGAGCCCAAGCTGGTCCACAGCTGTTGCGCTCCTGATGCGCCATCCACGATATGTGCTGATGGTGGTGTGAACTGTAGGAGTTGCGTTTCGTCATGCACAGAACGCAGGGTTCGTCGATAAGAACGGCGAAAGTCTGAAGAGTTTCTACAAGTACCGACAGAAGTTCGAGAACACGTACTTTGTACCGATTCCAAGAGAACGTACGTACCTGCAGAACCTGCTACAAACATAGTGGTAATACTAAAACCGCAACAGTAACGTTCGTCCACGTCTCCGACCCCTTTGCTGAAGACCCGACTGGTGTACCGCCGGCTACCTCAAATGCTGCAGCGGCGCAGTCCTCCACGGTTCCTCACACCACCTATGCTCCACCTGCACACGTACAGCCAGGCTATGTTGATGTCGCAGCGTCCAGTCTGAAGGCGATGATCGATCCGAACCTCGAGGCCGGCACCATGGGTACGAGTGAGGCACAAGAAGACGTCCACCATATGACACTTGAAGGGATCACGCATGCCGCTGAGGAAGCTGCTGGCAATGTCGGCTTGGAGATGCAGATGCCTGAAGCGGAGAGTGAGGGTCTCAACGAAAAGATCATGAAGGCGTTGCAGCACAGTGATGAGCAGGTTAAGACGAACGTGGAGGCTTCATTTGCAACATAAATGTGACGATCGATATCAGATCAGGATAAGATGGCACGTCGGATTGTGCAGGTTATGTAAGCTCAGAGCCCGCTCGTGGTGAGCTATGATTGATGACAATACCTAACATGGATGGCGTTCGGGCGCGATATGTACAGTACGGTATGAATGAAGTACTCGGAAGGACGCCAGTGTCAATTGTGGAATCACGATGCACATGTTTAAAACACGATTTACCTTGGCCTTTGACAGTTTCTATCGTGCGAAATGTTGCTGAGATATGTGTATATTATACGCTACTTGCGGCAACCTGATACTCGTGTAGGACACTTGTTGTGGAGCTTCCCTCAAGAAAGCAGCAAAACCCGACCTGAGATTGGTATCCAAAGCCACAACGCCACACTCCAACCATGTTTGAATAACAGTATGAAACAAGCCACCCACTACCTCAAATTTCACAGCATGGTAATGGGAACATTTTACGACTCTTGAATACCTGATATCGATGCTTCTATAAGTACCGCAATCCCATGACAATCATATCAGGAGAAGAAAACATGGGAAGCGTCTCGAATTGTAACGACGCATTTGATGTATGCCAAGGGAGATCTTGCAGAAGGATTAAAAGCATCCCTGGTCCTGTCTTCCGTCGCCAGACCACCAACAAGAAAAGAGCTGGAGTGATCACGTCTCGATCTCACAACGCAGCTTGGCAGCGTCCCGGCTTTTAGCTGAATCACGATCTCGTGGTTAGTCCTGGAAACACCCATCTTCAAAAAATAATCGAATGAATCTGCTCCGTTGCCTGTGCAGTCTTTCATACATTTCCGGCAAGTCGGCCACTAGCGGCTCTTTCATGGACACTGACTGATGGGCATGGCACAGCCCGAATCACAACGTCACCTTTGTCTTGGGAGGTCCTCAAGTTGCGTAATGGTGCCATTTGCATGGATCAGCTAATTGCAGTTGCTTTCTCCTCCCATGCCATTCAGCACTTTTAGCTTTGGTTTGCCAGCTGCGGAGCGAATCAGAAGCGCTCGCAATAATTTGACATGCTTTGCCCGTTGGACACGTCTGACCACTAGTATGGTGAAGTCAAAACAAGAGATTCGTATCTGTAACCTATCCAAACTGGGACACTTCATGGCTCATGATGTCCTAATAAGGTCGCTTCATTCTCGGGACTCGGATATTGCATTCGTTGATTGCACTTTCTGTCTAATCCTTACTGTCGTCGCTCTCGTTTCATGACCTCGCACGCTCACTACCTCGTCGAATTACTATCATCGAGACGTGTTACCTCGATTCGGAAATTTGTGTACTACTGCTGCGCCACACAACCTCGATGATTTCATGGTGTTTTGACACCACTAATAATCTTTAGTTTGCCCACGTACATCCCACTTGAAGGGACACCAGATCCAGGTCGCGCCTGCGGTACTCAAGCTGGTGTCTTGAAGTCATTCACTATTCAAAAGTCGTTCATATACAACCACTTTATCCTAATCCTACACGATGGGTCGTCTACGAAACTTGTCGGCAAGTTTCAAGGCCGCTGCCTTCCCTCCTACAGCGTCTTCTCCGAATTCCTACAACAGAGCAGTCACCGAGAGTGTGGATGAGGGAGTAGAGCAGAAAAATGTTTCTACCGCGGTCAGAGAGTCAACGGGGAACTTGGTACCGGACTCGAATGGCATGCGTGCTGGTTCTTCCGCTCCAAGACCAAATTCGATGATTTACACTCCGCCTACCATCGGTTCGGCTAGAAGTGATGAAGTTGAAGAACTGAAGCCAGTTTTCTCGTACGAACACCTCACAACTGTTAGATATACATACTGATGGCACTGGTAGTTATCTGTCGAGTCATGCGAATAAACTGTATCAAGAGGGTATGAAAGAGATGGATTTGTGTTTTGAACCAAGCTGACCATGTCAGGTTATTTCCTGAAACTCGATGATTTAGACACAAGTCAGCTTGCACTTCCCGCTTTCTGTATGGTCTACTGACAGTTGCCAGGCGGAAAGCCGAATTTGAATCGAGTTTGGACAGAATGCTTCGCCCAGCTTGTTGGCACCATTCTTTCCTTCTGGGACGCCGAAGCTCTCGACGCAGCCGGTCAAGATGGCGAAGTGGCTCCCTCCTTTATCAACCTCGCAGACGCATCTATCAAAATGGTTAGTGCCGCCCGAGGCCTTTGGACTTCCATTTCTAATGGTGATCAGATTGAGACCCTCCCAACCCGAGATCATCAGGTTCAACCGCTGCAAAACGTTCTTTCGATATCAACTGCAGGCAAGAACAGGTATCTGCTACATTTCAACTCTCTACATTCGCTAACGCAGTGGACCGCCGGGATTCGATTGGCTATGTTCGAGAATGCTTCCCTACACGAATTGTACACTGGTTCCCTTATCGCCGGTAAAGGAAAGCACCTGAACAGCATCAACCAAATTATGACCAAGAACAAATTCCGGATTGAAGATTGGGCACGAGTAAGGTTCGGTGCAGGCACGCCATGGAGGCGGTGTTGGTGTGTAATTGAGCCTCCAGACGAGAAGGAATGGCAGAAGTCTCAGAAGAAGCTGAGCAAGCGGTCACCCTACGACAAGACAGCATTGCCAAAGGGCGACATCAAATTCTACGACACGAAGAAGATTAAGAAAGCTACACCCATTGCTACGATTACAGACGCCTACTCAGCCTATGCCATCTACCCTCAATCAAGGCTGCTGATCAACGAGTCGACACTTATCAAACTAGAGGGGAAGATCACGATTCATTCCAATCCTGAGTCCAAAACAGAAGGTTTCGTGTTCGTTATGCCAGAAGTTCATCCTGCTGTAGCCGGCTTTGAGATGATGCTTCGATGGTTGATGCCAGTCTACGATACATTCTCGCTCTATGGACGACCGAACAGGTTAGTTCCAGATACTCTTGACACGAGAAGTCTTATGTTTGCTATGCCAAGAGAGAGGAGATATGGATATCTCGATATTATTGATATTGCAACACTTATCCATACCGAGGGAAGCGACAAATGGAGCGAACGTGAATGGCGAAAGAAGTTGAAAGATGCGGTGTCCCGAAGAATGTCTATGCAGAGTCAAGGTCGAGCAAGTAACATCGAAAATGTGAGACCTGCAAACTCCAGAGAAGGCATGAACATCTCAGAGAGCTCGTCTACCCATCCACTGCAGTTCGCACACAAGCACAATCAGTCCACAGACGCTGTGTTTGAAAGTCCACGGAAGGCGTACACCGCTCCAACGCAAATCGCCCACAACTACCACAGCCGATCCGCATCCGAGACCATACAGATCTCGCCACCAAAGATGCGTCAACCAATGACGAGAGAGTACACTCCGACCAGGATGTCTGAAGAGCCTACTTCACCTGAGAATTCACATTTTCCGCCTCCAATGCCGCTACAGCAGCGTCAACCTTTACGACCTCGCGTTAACGATGTGGGGTATATGGAAAGTGCTAACAGCTCTGATAGTGAAATTCAACCTCATATCTATCCAGAGGACGTTGAAGGGGATCTGATACAGCGAAAGCCTGTTCAACCAGTGGTCGCACCACCTGAATTCAATCATCAGCCTAACGAGCAGCCTAGGAAACGTCCCATGGACAGACCAGAGATGAGAAGGGAGAAGAGTCGTATGTCTGATGCAACACTCGCACAACTCAACCCTAGGGTTTTGGAAGAGTTAAAACGGGAGAATGCAGCTCAACAACATGAGCAAGGAGCTGCAGCGGCTTCAGCCGCAGCTTACGCATGGCGTGGTCAGAATGGGGCGAGTCAAAGCCCGAGTCGTGGGGTAAATGAGACCCCTGCAGATGCACATGAAACTCTAACTAACACTCAACGACCAGCAGTGGTAACAAATCCTTCCTCAACGTCTATCGACAGCACCAACACCAAGCCGAAACCACTGCTCTATAGCACAATCATCAACGGCAACGGCAACGACGCTCGATCAGGATATCAGCGAACCCTTTCGAACCCTGCAAACGCATCTATGCCCTACTATCGAGATTCAACGCCTGACTACGACCAACTGCCAAGGGCTCGAGGTGGAATAAGAAAAACCGTTGGCGATCCCAATGTACAAGCACAAGCACAAGAAATATCACCTGAGAATAATTTACATATTGACTTTGGCGTCACTCAGCGGTTGACGCCAGAGAATAGTCGACCAGGTACTGCTAGTGGTCAAAGGTCTCCTTTCGAAACAATTGGTCGATCCGACTCCTCGAGTGGACGACGTTCTCCTTTCGACTCCTTGGGATTGCTATCCACTGGACCAAAGTCGCCACTCAACCCTTCTGCTCCTCAAGCACCTCGAACCCCGGAGAAGTCGAGTCCGAGAGACCGTCCCACTCATTCAAGAACTCAGAGTTTGGCATGGCAGCCAGGAGCACAGCCTGGTAGTGGAAGCCCTGAGGGGTTGTCAGCGGAAGAGTTTGTACAACAACGGGTGGCAATGGCAATGAGGCCTCAAGGCTATGTGACACAACGGACTCTTTCATCCGGAAGGATTGAACAGATCAAGGGTGATCAAAGGCCCGAGTCCCCGATTGAAAAATCGCCTCGCAGGCTGCAGAAAAGGACACCGACCTCACGCAATTCTTCTGCAAACTCGATTGATTATTCACATCATTTGTCGGCACGGGAGCAAGAACACGTGGCAAGGATAACTGGTGGTCCACTGATAAACATGAACCAGCCTAGTCGCACCCCCGATCCGTCGGTGGGATTGATCGGAGCCATCGAGGCACGACAACAGGAAAAGCGTAACATCAAGGAAGGTCTTCAAGGTCAGATGGTTCAAGCTGCCATTGACCAACGGACTCGTGAGTCTCGAGCACTGCAAATGCAGCAGTATCAGGCCAACAATCCTTTCCAGTACCCTCAGGCACAGGACAATCAGCCGCGATATGCCTATGCCGGATATAGTCAGCCGCAACAGCAACATCAGCAGGAGTATCAGCCGACATATATTGCACAGCAAACACAGCAAAGACACCCTCTTCAACGGCCCCAGTCTCAGATAAGTTATGGACCACGACCAGCGCAAGAAAGACTACAGAGCCAGTGGAGTCAATGGGGCCAGTTTTATGCACCCCAAAGGTGATCAATTATTTTGTGTTGTTAGATATCATTACACAGTGTTGATATGTCTGTTTCACGGTGGTATTCCACACATTTAATATTGTTTGTATTGCATAGCGAGCATTTAAAGCGTCACATTGGTGTGATATAGATACAGAGAGATATACAGGCACGGTAGCTCAAGAGCTCAGAACGTATGTAATTATGATGAAGTTGTGAAATCGTCAGATTTAACTGGTCTCATGCTCTAGTAGTTGCGAATATGTAGTAAGTACGTACGTAGCTGCGACTCCTCTACCTGTAGACTCCTGCTCCTTCTTCCAGAGCCTCCGTACCTACTTAGGTAAATTCCCGATGCCACTTGCCAAGCAAGACAGGCTCTCCTCCTCAACGCGCTCCATGGCCCGTCACGTGTGATTTTAAAAAATCAGACACATGTGAATAGGTACGTAGACAACTGACCAGAAAATAACACTTAGCTACGTACATACGTAGTACTGTTCCCTATAATCTCCGAATTGGGAGAATGGCGCTGAATCCCGGGTATCAAGTGGCTAAGCAAATGCACATGTCCGGGGTCGAAGGTGACACCAAGTACACATTGGTGTCCTCGAACTGGCGTACTTTGTTTGACGGATGTATGTCCGTTGAGAGGCATTCAAGGTGCTGGTACAACCTGCGACCTTCATATTGACATCACATGTTTATAACAGCAGTTCAGAAAACGAACAGCGGCAGGACCTGTGCAACAAATGGCAGCGAGCGAAATCGTCCAGCCAGTGCGAGTCATCGATCAGCCTTGGCATAGCCTCACTCCCACTTTGTGAACGTACTACGGAGTAATAGCAGAGAAGGGTCGGCAATTATGCTCGGGCGTTGATACATTGTGTTTCCAGCAAGCGTCTCATCATTTCCTGTCGATTCACTTCGTTCTTGTGAACAATAGCGATGACAGATACCTTCAGTTAGCAGTCTTGTTGCACACCACATTGTGTCGATTGGGTGCGTCGTACGACTGCAGACCCTAGCTCTGAATGCCGAAGCGACACCCCAATGCGGCTTAAGCCTCCTTCTATAGGTTTATAAATGTATAGATCGAGTGCGGAAGCTTAATAGTGTAGCTGATTTCTGGACTATTATTATAAGGCTATAGCTTTCTCGAGCGAACTATTCTGCTATTACCGATCTTATTTACTAAGTAAGGCTGAGAGTTAAAATATTAAACTTTAAGCGTTCTTCTTATTTATAATATAAGCCTACCTTAACTGCTTTATAAAAGAAACTATTATACCTTCCGTTAGATTAGGGTTAATGTAATAGCGCCTACTCCTCTTTTAACTTAGAATTGCTTAGAGTCTACGTTATATAGGCTAAATCGTCGTTATTAGTTTCTTACTTAGTATTATAAATATCTATACTTAGACTATCCTACCCTATATTTTCCTTCTTCTAGAGGCTCGATTCGGATGCTTAAGACTTTAGAACTACTAAGTAATAACGACTAGTTCTTTTATAGCATCTTATACTAGCATTCTCTAGCGACTTATTATTCTACTCTTTATTGCTCTACCGCTAGGCCTGTCTGTTACTTATAAACGCTTCTACGGCGGTCTAAGTAGTGCTTCGGTATCGCTTAATTTTGTAGGCGAATATAGTATTAGCTTCCCTAAGATAGGGAGTTAGTTACCTATAGACGATATAATTTATCTCCTTATCACTTTAATATTCGCTTTCTAGAGTATATTATAACTGGGAAAGGCTCAATATCCTAGTGAAGAACAGTTTCTATTAGTATACGGTTATAACACCTTACTCCTTAGTAATAAGTCTACTGCCGTACTTGATGTACTAAGTTAATCGTATATTCGTAATATAATAGGACGAATATCTACAAGCGAGATATGGATACTTAACGCCTCGGTTGACGTATATATCGTATCTTACAATTTAACCGCTCTTGAGCAGGATGATGCGGCTTGGGTAAGCGCTGTGAAGCTTAATTACGCTCTTAGTGCTATGTTTTTATAGAAGACCCCGAAGGAATGTCTTAGGATGATGACTTTTAATCCTAATAACTAAATTTACTTTAGCCTCTATCAGAACTTATTCTATAACGCTATACTTTAGACTTATAACCCTACGAAGGACCTAGGGGAAGCTTAAAACTTCCGGAAATCTGTAAATCTGTATAATGTAAAAAGAGGGAGATACTAGGGCTTATAGTAGATCAATACTACTAGTATCCTTCTTGTCGGTGGTTATTGTAATATATATATAGTGGTTAACTTAAGTATACTTTAAAGTGGAGATATAATACCTTATATATATGATGCTTTACCCCCCTTAGCTTATATATTCGAGTATTTCGCTGTTCCCCTAATATCAGCCTGGTTAGGAGCTACTTACGCTATTAGTATAGTAATAGTGTATTAGGCTAGAGCACTGTATATACTTGGTCGCGCGTTAGTATATACTGTAAACTATACCGGTCCTTATCCTTCGAGGAACGAGACTATAGTCTCGATACGAGGAACTCTTAACCTAGATTAGTTGTTATATCTTATTCTAGCTGTTTAACCTACTATTACTATTTTAGGATTCGTTATATCGATATAGTTGTATAATATACCGATCGATAAAGGTTTCGGTATTATCTCTATTCTATCTGAATTTAAAGCGTCTAGCGGTAGTATAATTAAGGGTGCTGCCCTATCTAGAAAATTACAGTAACCTATAAGACTCGAAATTATTCCTATCTAGATCGGTATCTTTAAAGAAAACTTATACGTAGAGATAATATACCGTTAGACTATACTAATTTAGTATATTCTTACTAGAGCTTCTCGCCTATAAGGTATAGTAAGATTACGCCCTAGATAAGAATATTTATAATAACAATTCTCTCGACCATGATTATGTTGAGTTAATACCTATATACGTATATACTTAAGAGCTACGGAGCTCTAATAGTACGAGTTAAGAAGGACGATAATCGCTAAGATACCTCTTAAGACGCTGATTAAAGTATAATAGTTAGTGAAATATCGATACTGTATTTAGTAGATAGTACGCTTAATTACTACGTCTAATTTATATATATAATCGGATTGGAATATAAATAATGATCCACGCCCTGGTCACACTACTAATATATATATACCTACTCACTTAAAAATATTATCCTTGAACTATTATAGATAATGTGTATTGTTCTACGTTGAACTTACGAGTGACTAGTACCTATATATATACGTATATTATGAGCAGTAAGACGATGCCGATCGAGGAGAGGATAAAAAGTCACAACATAAGTCCAATCAGGCACCGTCCAGACCCAGCCAAGACCGCCCGTCTTATATCCATACAGTACAGTACATATACGTACATTGAATTCCACATCTTTACTACGTACGTATGTATTATCTCCATCTGAACGCTGGACGTTGATCCCACCACTCACCCGTCAGGCTGTGGGTATACAAATTATATCTACATGTACTTGCGCACGTATGTATATAATAACATGTACGTATAAAACATCCATCTCAATTTGCGATACATACTAACTAACCATGGTTCAAGTTCATGGAGGGGTTTTAGAAGACTCGCTCGCGCAGGGGTAGAAAATTACTGAACGTACAAATAAACATGTTAACGTACAGGGAATGTGTGATTGGACACGTACATACGTACGTACGTAAGCTGCGTGTTTTTAATTATCTGGATCGTTGTGTGCGAAGCTGAGGATATCAGTCCAGTCCATTAACAACGAACTCCTGGTTGTGCTCAAATCTTTATACGTACTTGGACTGTAAGTACCTACGTATGTAAGTACGTAGCCTCGGACAAGAAAGAGTTCAAACAATTTAACGCTCCTTCGTGATGTAAGTAAGACATGCACGATGAGCAACGTGCTTAATAAGTACTTAGGTACGTACGTAGCCTCCATTGTTCCATCAAGCAGCAAGTATCAGACATAAAGCATAAAGCACAGAACCAGCCGTTCGTTCCATAATCATCATCAACACCTAGGTAAAGAGTTCCTCGTATCGAGACTATAGTCTCGTTCCTCGAAGGATAAGGACCGGTATAGTTTACAGTATATACTAACGCGCGACCAAGTATATACAGTGCTCTAGCCTAATACACTA
>Ga0181459_100103_pt1 | contig 15411 bp, 6 predicted proteins | sample InSIn2SAF170_FD_119060 | JGI IMG/M metagenome (GOLD analysis project Ga0181459, IMG submission 119060) | Clean room microbial communities from NASA Spacecraft Assembly Facility at Jet Propulsion Laboratory, Pasadena, California, USA -... ...
CTGCATGCTTGGGATACGCGCACGCGTCGACTGTCATCCTCGGTTTCAGCTTGGTCCAATGGTCTGTGTCCTGATCTGTAAGACATATTGGCATACGCCGCAACGATTGGAAGCCATGATATCGTTACTAGCACGTGTGGTTGTGCATGATGTTGAGGCGAGTTAGTTCCCCCAATCTTTGCAGGAATATCTATCAAGGATGGTTGTTATAGCAAATGGCCGCTTTTAATGGTCCCATGGCTTTCGAAACCAGCCGTATTCATAATTTCATTCCCCAATTCAAGGGCTCCGGGGTTGAAACACACCGCACGAGCAAAATTGTCGAAAACTGCGGAAATTAAAGGCCAAAAGCGGCCTATTTGACTACACTACGCGACCCAGGTCATTAAATACTACAAGACCATCTTCCGTTTCACATAGAATCGATGCTCGGTCCAGGCGGCGTGGAGTCGAACGGCATATTCATGTCTACAACATCGATATCGACGCTCCTTAAAGGTGGTTCTCTTCAATTGTTCATTATACCACTCGTTGCAATAATGTGACCATTGTCGAGGTTAGTTTTACGGCAAGTTCAGATTCTCTTGGGGGGCACCCAACGCTCTATGTGCTATTCCTACTGAAATGCTGCCGGTGCCTTCTTCTCGCAATAGTGAAGACCTACCTGGCCAGGATAGTCTACGTAACTCTCCTGCACCAGCGTCTCCACGCAACGGCCACAAACGTCAACATGATGGTCACCCAATTTCGAGGACAAATGGACAGGAGCACTTCCAAGTTTCCGATCATCCATCCGGCGATGTGGGTACACGGAAGACACGATTTGCTCCCGATGCCTCCTTGGTCCTCGTCGGCATTCGAGGGGCCGGAAAGAGGTCCCTTGGATTCATTGCGGCTGCTGCGCTTGGAAGACGCTTCGTGACCGAAGATCATTATTTCCAAGCCCTCACCGGCTCTTCTCGACAGGAGTATCTCAGGATTCATGGAAGCGAAGAATTCCATAAGCAGGATGTTGAGGCATCTCGACGCATGCTTGACGACAACAAAGAAGGATGTGTGATCGATTGTGGCCTCGGCAGCCTTACCCGTAGCCTTCAAGCGCACCTCAGGCTTTACTGTCAGACCAATCCAGTCATCTATATACAACGAGATATGGCAAGTGTCAAGCAGTTCCTCAAATTGAGTGACCGGTCTGCTCAAATGCTGGAAAGTGGTGACCCTAGTCACCGGCGTTGTTCGAATTATGAGTTTTACAACATCGAGGACGAGTCCCAGGCTGACACGGGGACTGACGATGACCGAGCTTCTCCGAGCTATTCTTTCAAACTGCGAGAAGCCCAGGTGGACTTCTCTCACTTTGTTCAAGTGCTCACAGTGGCGGATACCATGGCACACAATGATGCATCCAGCTTTTCGTGGAATGCTCCCGTTGAGACAAAACTATTCACTCACGCGTTGGTTATGCCGCTATCGTTTTACGAGAAACACGAGCTAGATTTTGATGCTTTGCAGGCTGGTGGTGATGTTGCCGATGTGCACGTCGATGAATGGCGAGGTGGATCAGCGAAGATTATCACTCGCATGGTTGCAGATATCAGGCGTCATCTAAAGATACCCGTCATGATATCAACTCCCACTATCACTAATGAGTTTCCGCTAGACGTTTACTTTGCAGTCCTGCGGCATGCTCTTCGTTTGTCTGTTGATTTCTTGGTTGTCAGCTTATCTCTCGAGAGAGGATGGATCTCAGGTCTGGCTACACAAAGAGGCTGTACACGCTTCATCGGACACATCCAGTGCCCCTCCGGACCCGATATTACCAGTAGGGAGAACGAGATCATTGAGAAGTGTGACAAAGCTGTGTCACTCGGATTTAGCCTCGTCAAAATTACATGTCCTGCGACGGCGCACGATGACATTTTCTACCTTCAACGACTTCGTCATATGCTACAAGTAAAGTATCACGGCAGACTGCGATTTGTCGTCTACAACACAGGCCTTCATGGACGCACTTCGCAAGTGTTTAATCAGATTCTAACTCCAGTCACGCACGAGAGTTTTCGAGGTACAGGTCTGAATCATGACTTGCTGCCGTGGGTCACTGCTCGAGAAGCGTTGCAAGCATTGTTCGCAAGTTTCGTTATGGACCCCCTGCAATTCCTTGTATTGGGGGCGAATGTTTCAGCCTCCTTATCACCAGCAATGCACAATCGGGGGTATACCGTTATTGGGTTACCACATCGTTATAGTGCTGTTAATGTGGTCAGTTGGGAGGATATAGAGGCTCATGTTAGAGCGTCAGATTTTGGCGGAGCTAGCATAGCACAACCGTGGAAGGTAAAGATTGTAGAGAAGCTTGGCCACCTGAGTGGTCATGCTCGTGTCATTGGGGCCATCAATACGCTTATCCCGTTGCGCGGCGATTCAGATGATGGGCTTCAACTCGAGGGACAGTTCCGGAACAGGAGTGGGCCAATATCCGCATTTTACGGTGACAACACCGACTGGATCTCGATAAGGGTAACGCTTGACAAAAATCTGACACCGAGGAATGTCATTCATAACAAGTCATCGGCTTTGGTTGTTGGAGCCGGCGGTATGGCAAGAGCTGCAACCTACGCTCTGTTACAGATGGGTTGTCGAAATATCTTCATATATAACAGGACGATCTCCAATGCTGCACTCCTTGCCGACCATTTCACTAGCTGGTGTCAGAATCAAGGCCATATGTCAAATGCCCGAATTATGGTGCTGAAATCCACTCGCGACCTCTGGCCAGACGGCTTTGCACAGCCAACGATTCTCATATCATGTGTTACGCATGAGAGATTGCCTGGAGAACAACACGTTGCCAACTTCACTGTACCAGAACAATGGCTTGGATCGGAAACAGGTGGAGCGGCAATTGAACAAGCCTACTACATCAATACGCCGTTCATACAACAAATCAGGCAGCTCCGCGCAACTACCGGTAGACCATGGGTATTGGTTGACGGCCTGAAAGTGTTATACGAACAGGCCGTTGCACAGTTCGAGATGATGACAGGCAGAATACCTCCTCGCCAGGCGATGTGGGATGAACTTCAAACTGCTGTCAAGAGTCAAGGTAATATGGTCTGAAGCTGTGCTATCCCAGCAATCTGGCACCCCGGCGCTAATTGCGGATACAAATACGGGATCAGCAACTTTCACTTGGTCACTGATACATAGCTGTTCTATGAAGGACTTCAATATCAACGTTCTATGGGAGTGCGTTGAAACACTATGTCTACATGCATGTTATACACAGAGGCACCATCACAGTTTATGCTTCTGGGCTTGTCCGTGTTTTACTCTACTGCTCACTCGATCTCTCAACGAATCGTCGATCTCAATACCAGTCCATAGACTTGCCTGAGCTAAGCCCTGACCTATCATAGCTTCAACACCACCAATGACTTGCCAACCTGCCTCGATCGCCAGCCGTGAGATGGCAGTGTCTGGACTTGGATGATAGCACATTTCCAACAAGGAAGATGCTCCGTCCCTCCCGCGGAGGAAAGTTTTAATGACGTCCCTCGCAACCTGTTCATTCAACGAGGTCGGCGCAAAGTCGGGCACAGCACTGACCGCGATACTAGGTGGTGTCAACGACTCTGCTTGCCTCACAGTGGCAACATGAATGAGATCCACACCAGCTCCTCTCGACGTATATTCGGACATCACAGACTCTACTTCGGATTGCTCCCTATTGACGATATAAATTGGTGAGCATCCAAGCAGATTTCTCAAGGCATAAACGGCAGCCCGGCACGTGCCTCCTCCACCAATGACAAGCCCAGGCTTGCCCTTGTATGGTGCGCCTTCCACATGATTTAGAAAAGCATCTTGAATACCAAGCACGTCCGTGTTTGTCCCAACGTACCGCCTTTGGCCATCAGGACCATATCGATAAAAGATTGTGTTTATGGCTCCAACAGCGTGTCCAGCTTCGGTCAGCTCATCGAGGTATGGAATGACAGCAACTTTGAATGGCATTGTGACTCCAGAGCCCATGGACTTGAGATCTGACTTGAGATATCGAATGAAGCCAGCCAGGTCGTCCGTTTCAGCAAGAACCTGGCCCCATCGCTTACCCAGCGAGGAATAAATAGCATGGTGAAGGACTGGTGATTGTGAATGCGAGATGGGTGTGCCAACAAGGTAGGCAACTCTGTCAAGATGTGACGTGTTTGGTGCTCTAAATCTAGAGCTCTCTGCCGGTCGCGAACTAATCATCTGGGTGGTTGCCATAGTTGGCCAGGTAGACTCGACGATCTTGTGCACAAAATGAGCCTCGTGATGCCCTCCCTAATGTGTTGTGTATCTAGTTAAGAGCTTCCTGCAGCGAAGAATCACTGTGTCGTCGGTCTTGCGCGAGGTATATCCGTGGTGTTCTTGAATTCGATGGTCAACAACAATTTGAGTTGATGGTAACTGGTCAGGCTTGAGTATTGCTTGTATTTGGAACGAACACTGTCGGCAAAGCACTTTACAATCAGCCAACACAGCATAAGCAATGGCGGGAAACCGAACTCCAAACAGCTCCGCGGATGGGGTACGGGGACCACCCGATATTGAATTCAGTGTACCAAATGGAAATGCACGACTGTCAAATCGCAACTCCCGGTATGTTGATCATTTCTCATCTTAACCTCCGATCCGATGCGAAATTCGTGATGGTCCGGATAAGGTCTTTTCCACCATCCATTTGGAGCGAACCAGAACACGCATGGAGACTTCGAATTATTGGATCCGCGGAGCTAGACTCTCCCCACAATCCACACATGTATAGTCTGGGGCAGAATTATTTTACTTGATATATGTCGCTGCAGGCCCGCTCCAATATTCGACAATCTTCACACAGCTACGACAGCTTTGAAGCTGAAGCAACGTGGTCAACCCTCAACATCTTTACCACTATCTCGATTCCATTCATCTTCGGCCCGACTCTCCTGCACATTTACGAAAGAATTTTCGAAAGTCCACAACAACCATCATGGGACTTCTTACCCTTGTCGAAGACAGGCCAACGCCGAAATGTGTCTACAACGTTCGAGTCTACATGTCGGCGTTCGTCGCAGCAGCAGCAGCCGTTATGATCGGCTATGATAGTGCTTTCATTGGAGGAACTCTAGCACTCAAGTCCTTCTCAACTGAGTTCGGTTTCGGAAAGATGTCGACTTCACACCTCAATTTGATCAAGGCTAACATCGTATCTTGCTACCAAGCAGGAGCGTTCTTCGGTGCCTTCTTCGCATACCCGGTCGGCCACTTCTTGGGCCGGAAGAAGGGCCTTGCCATCTTTTCAACAGTATTTTTACTCGGTGCAGGCTTGATGCTTGGCTGTACCGGGGCGCGGGGGCTTGGCCTTATGTATGTTGGCAGAGTCCTTGCGGGTGTCGGTGTGGGCGGTGCTTCAAATTTGAGCCCCATCTATTGCTCAGAAGTTGCGCCACCCGCCATCCGTGGAAGACTTGTTGGTCTTTACGAGCTTTCGTGGCAAATCGGCGGCCTTGTCGGTTTCTGGATCAACTACGGTGTTAACAAAGGGATGCGTTCCAATCACGAACAATGGATCGTCCCATTCGCCGTCCAGCTTATCCCTGCCGGGCTCATGTTCATTGGTGTTTGGTTTATCAAGGAATCGCCCCGATGGCTATTCTCCAAGGGTCGACGCGAACAAGCCATCAAGAACCTTTGCTGGCTGCGCAACTTACCAGAGAACCATATCTACATCCAGGAAGAAATTCATGGTATCGATCAAGCTATTGAAAGGCAAGGTGCCACAATGGGGTTTGGTTTCTGGGAACCATTCAAGGCTGTCTTCACACAGAAGAGGATCTTGTACCGATTCCTTCTTGGTGGCTCACTGTTTATGCTCCAAAATGGAACTGGTATAAACGCTATCAACTACTATTCCCCTACAATCTTTGCCTCGATTGGGCTCAACAGCACCTCCTCATCGCTACTAACCACAGGCGTCTTCGGCTGCGTCAAAACTGTTGTAACCTTGATCTGGTTGTTCTTCCTCATCGACAACTTCGGCCGACGCCGACTCCTTATGTACGGTGCGGTCGCTGGCGCGGTCTGTATGTATTACATAGCAGCATACATCGCAGTTGCTCAGCCAGCCAAACATCCCAGCAAAACACTCGGTTCCGGCGGTATCTCTGCCATGGTCTTTTTCTATCTGTGGACTGTGTCATACACTCCATCATGGAATGGTACTCCCTGGGTCCTCAACTCAGAGATGTTCGATCAGAATGTTCGAACGCTCGCGCAAGCATGGGCTGCATCCTGCAACTGGCTCTTCAACTTCCTCATCAGTCGATTCACCCCTCAAATGTTTGCTGCCATGGGCTATGGCGTTTATCTCTTCTTCGCCACGTTTATGATCCTTGCTGCAATCTACGTCTATTTCCTTATACCAGAAACCAAGGGAATACCACTCGAAGCCATGGACCGCCTGTTCAGTAACGAATTTCCTAAACGAAAGGCTCACGCAATTGTTCTTGCTGAAGTTCAGGAGCAAGAAAGACAATTCAGAAGGATTTCTCACGTTGCAGAGGACAAGATCAGCGAGCAGGATCTATATGTTGAGAACATACGAGGGAAGCATATGGAGTCTGTTTAATCGATTTATTGCAGTATATTTATGTGCTTGTACAATCTACTTTAGCGAGAGATGAACTGAAATGAAAAATTTTCATGAATATCACTGCTCCTCTACTAATGAACAACGTTCCACGAGTATAGTCCTCCAATCTGTCTGATGTAGGCACACCAGTATTATATGAACATTAGTGTAATGCTGAACTAAACCTCATCTAGTGTAGTTCTAATAGTGAAGTGAAGTCCATCTGACGCGTTACTGAGTAGCTCCTGCCTTAACTCTGTATTACCATCGTTACCCACGGTACCTAGTACACGCTAAAATCAAGCAGCAATGAGGGCTCTACAGTAGTTCCGTTGACCTTGCTCTTCACAACTGAATCCTGTCTTGAATTAAGCGTTTCGAACTCTCCAGATTCTAGTCCATTGAAGCTGATGCTGCCCATTGGAATTGACAATTATTTCTCTGTTTTTGAACTGATTCGGATAGAGGCAGCTGAACAGCAAGGGAGGCCGTCACCACATCTTCAGAGCGAGATCGAGAAAGCAATGAAGATGTCACCGTAGAGGCTTGGTAAGGATAACATCTACTACGTATGCAGCGCCTCTTCCTACCTATCATTAATCATGCTGAGGAAGGGGAATACCAAACAGCTCTCCCAAACGATGCTGATTTGGCCACTTATCGGCAATGGTACCTCGAATACATCCATGCAACGCAATACCGTGTATGTTTGGTGCCCTCCCCGCGATGAGCCGCAGACATTGACAAGGGTGTTTGAGCAGCACTCGCTTCCACCACACATTTCAGCAATGATCGGCTCAAAAAGTTGTGATCGAGGTCGGTAAAGTTCGGTCACCTCTTTCCTAGACCGGATCTGTCTCCGGACAACTACCAAGTAAAGATCTAGCGTTGTGGAGATCGAGCTGCCCTAGCGGAATGAGCATTTATCCGTCTCCATTCATCACCGGCTTTGATTTTTACCGCTGCCTACAGTACGATCGACCCTTTCTCCCAACTCCATCATTCACCAGTGTCAGTCCGTTCGAGGAAAGTTCACGACGGTAAGCAACACACAGGGCTCTCTTGCTACCGGAAGATGCTTTGATTCTTCCCAAAATTACCATGTTTGTGGACTGTTTGCGGCCGCTTTGCAGCGGCTGCCTTGTACGGAAAGATCCATAGAACTATCTACAAAGACGTCAACCGATGAGGACTTTTCAAGAATATATGTGAGATATGCATGCTGACTCTTCATACTGTTTGTCGATGTGCCACTGCCGTTTCGGTATCTTAAGTGATTCACGTTGCGTGACTTCGTTGTCTTAACTCATCACTGGATGAACCTGATTGAATCATTAACACACCTTTACTACCTACCAAAGCATTAAGTATACTACTCTCTAATACCGCACAACGGCTTTGAGCCTATTCTTTTCATATTGGTACAACCAGAACCTCACCCAGATCAACCTTTGCTTGACCATATCGAATACCTCCCTACCTTCACCACCATGTCCCAAAACTTCATTCCTGGCATCGCGTCTCAATCTCTCGGCCACCCAAGCCACCACTCACTAATTCCAAAACTCGAAGCCGCTTCCCAAGCTGGCTTCCGCAGTGTTGAACTATTCTACGAGGATATCTCTAACCTCACAGAGGCCGTCCAGAAAACTCCCGCCCTCCTCCCATCACACTACACCGTCCACAAAGCGGGCACAAGCTTCACCGAGTCCACAGACCGGCAAGAAACAGAACTCGCCTGCTGTCAATACATCCACCAAATATGTCTCGACCTCTTCCTCTCAATAATCTGCCTCCAACCCTTCTTCCAATACGAAGGCCTCCTTAACAACACCGAGCGTCAAGCTCGCATCCGCAAACTCCACTACTGGATCAAACTCGCTCACCAACTAAACACAGACCTAATTCAAATCCCCTCCAACTTCCTCCCATCAAACCAATGCACAGGCGATCACTCAACAGTAATAGCCGACCTCCGCACAGCCGCTGACATCGGCGCCCTCCAAAGTCCCCCAATCCGCTTTGCCTACGAGGCACTAGCCTGGGGCACGCACACCAGCACCTGGGAAGACGCCTTCGAAATCGTCCAAGCGGTGAATCGCCCCAACTTCGGCACCTGCCTCGACACCTTCAACATCACAGCCGCCATGTACGCTGACCCAACACACCCCTCAGGCCTCACACCAACCGCCCACAAAACGCTCTTATCATCCCTCTCCACCCTACGCAGCACCCTCTCCAATCCAACCAACCTCTCCAAAATATTCTACATAGAGCTCTGCGACGGCGAACGCCTGTTCACCACCCAGCCCCTCACCCCGTCTCACCCATGGCACCAACCAACCCAACCCCCACGAATGACATACTCCCGCAACGCACGCCTCTACCCCTTCGAAACAGACCCAACGGAAGCAGCACTTCAAAACAGAAACCCAGGCTACCTTCCCATAACACAGGTTCTTGGTGTCATTCTGAATGCAGGCTATACAGGGTATATATCGTTTGAAGTATTTAATCGCAGTCTTAACCAGCCTGGTGAGAATGTGGTTAGGGAGCACGCGGAGCGTGCACGGGTGAGTTGGGAGCGGTGTAAGACTTACATCGACAACCACTCTCGTACAAAACAGGTTGTTGGTATGCAAAAAGAGGGACTTGTGACAGACGATGTGGATACTAGCTATGGCTGTACTATTCACCCGCAGCAGCAGATGGACTTGAGAACGAGAGATGGTGAGGCGGAGTATGTGGGCGTATCACCACGACTTTAGGACTCTTCGCTTTGGTTTTCATAGCATTTGGGCATTTGTATCTGTATCTGCGTTGTATCGAATCATGTTGCTGGGTTTATGTCGTCGCATAGCACGGCGTTCTCGTTAATAGAGTATACGTATTTACAACACATATAGGGGAGTTAAGAATACCTTGTTGAAGTGGACGCTGGTATCAAATTGACGTCTTGGTCTCTGGACATAAGTTCGTGGGTAAATACACGCGTATATAAGATGTATACGGCAGTAGATGACATTACGATATATCCGTTGTATTACTGCATGTTTAGGATCTGTAGTGATTGTCGTTATGTGTCTTGGCCTCGCGGCACGTATTTATATGGACTATGTGCAACATAGATACATAACTCGATGTTTGAGATCTCTTGCTCGCTCGCTGATTAGCTGGCCGGGTATATCGAGCAAGGTATTTCCCAAACCCATATCATCAACGCTGGCACCGTCTGACACATAGCAGCAATCGTGAATCATCACATATCGCTCCCGATTGCGATCCCAGCCTTTGCGCCTTGCTCGATTAACGGATACTACCGCATGGCACGAAGCCGAATATTTCAAATCCCACAAGGCGAAAAGTTTGACACCATCAAACCTACCTCACCCTCCTCTCATCCAACTTCTCCTCACCACCCTCCAAAATCCCCGTCGCAACCTCCACTCGTCTCCTCAATATTTGTACCACTCGATCCGTCTCCTCCTTCCCAGTGACGGTATGTCCCGCTTCAGCTCTAAGCACCCCGTCAACGACACTACCTACCGCCCTCAACAATCCCAACACGAGATCTGTATCGACGTTTGCGAATGACGTGCCTGGTGCGAGTGTGAAGGTTGGGTCCGCGAGTTTAATGAGACTCTCCATAAGGATTTCTGTGTTTGAGACTGGGGTTGGTGGGGTGGTAGGTGGTAGTTGTGTTGGTGGTAGTGGCGGTGTTCGTTTTTGTGTGGATGAGGGTCGTCGGGAGGGAGGTTTGATGGTGATTTGTTTGGGAGATGCTATTTGTGCTTGGAGGGCGGCGGAGGATGCTGCTGTTGGTGGCGGTGGATCTGGTAGTGGCAGGTTTGGCGGAGAGTAAGTTTGTGGCTCGAGGATGAAGGATTGGGGGTGTTGGAGGGAGCGGTTGATTACGACTTTGCGTTGTGGGGAGGACACTGTTACGATAGTTGGACTGCCACTTGAAGAGCTGCTGTTGAAGGGTTGCGGGGTCATCGTTGTTGAAGATGATACGAAGGGAGAGCGAATCTGACTGGCAGAATATTGTCGGCCATGGATTGCAGCTCTGATTGGTGATATCGATTTTGCTGTTGCCACAGAGCCAGATCTGTAGACTGGTTGAGGAGGGACCGAGCTTTGCTCAGAGCGCTGAGGTGACGGGCGCCCCTGAAACCGTTCTGGGACACCATTATCGTTGATGTATTGTGCTCGATCAGTGTCTGTATGGTCATATGCCATACGGAGCGGTGCCTGTAGTGTTTTTGAAACTACAGGTGAGCGACCTCCATTGCGTGGTGAGGAGAAGCCGTGTCTACCACGCACATTAGAGGAGGGTTGACCATATCCTTGGTTGGTGTACCGTGAGAACCCCAGACCACTCGACGGTGCCGGATCCCAGTGGAAAATCGGATTCAGTTCATCCTCAACTTCGCCCTCCATTGCTGTTTCGAAAGTTGCGGCGGTCGAAACGGAGTCTGCAGAGTAATTTCTAACATGTGCCCAGGGTTTTGGAGGTTGAGGTAATGGTATTTGTGGAGGACTTCGTAGTTGTCTCGGAAACGTTGCTTGGTCAGGCCTTGGTGTGCTCTCACTTTGAAAATCTGATTCTGGGCCGATGTCCCGTGTTACTACAACAATCTCGTCATCGCTAACCGGCTCCTCTTGAGCTGAATGAGCAGTGTCATCGACTGGTGTTTTCATGTCGGCTCTGCTTGTTTCAACACTCCCGTCACCTTCACTTTCACTATCACTACCGCTATCGCTACCACTCAAACCTTTGCCAGTGTATGTACCCATTGCACTATGCAGAAACATATTCTCATAGTCAAAAGCGTCTATTCGATCTTCATGTCTTTCAGGCTCCGGAGCCATGACCGCAGGGACACCATCTGGGCTTGGTAAGAAGCTACCAGGAAATGTTGGAATTTCAGGCTCGACTTCCGCTTCCCTCAACGACTGTTCAAGCACTTCATTTAGATATATCTGCTCTTCTTCGTTCTCAGCGACCTCCTCCGTTTCATTGTCTTTATCAGCGTAGTCCAATTCGTCCGGAATATGCTGGCGCGGCAGAGCTTCAATTACAGACGCGACATCATCCTCGTCCTCATTGTATTCCTCTGCTTCTAGAGCTGCAGTGTCTTGCTTACCTTGAACCAACATCGGATCGTTTCGGTCAGTCCTTGCAGAGCTCATCAGATTTGTTTCGGTCCCAGGCGTCATATGCTCCACATTCAAGAATCTTGCATTTGCTGGCGTGATTGGTAGTGACTCTAATTCGCGTTGCCCACCGACCGTAGCGAGACGTGAATCCGACCGCAGCTCTACAGGTGATGTTCTCCATCCGACACCAGCATTGGCATTGACAGGGCTGGGTTCTTCATTATAAGCAGGAGATGATGCGTAGTACTGTTCTGGTGGTCCGGGAGTGAAAGGACTCGATGACCTAAGACTCTGAATACTGCGCCTTTTGAGCTTCTCAGTTTGTGCTTTCAATTTCAGGTCGGCTATCCGGCTTTTGAGATCCATCATCTGATCTTTTAAGTCCTGTGCCGATTTGATTGATGTAGCTGAGGACGTACGGCCATGCTGTGTGGGAGTAGGCGTAGGGCGTGACGAAGCAGACCGGCCAAGAGTAAGAGCGAGATTCTCCCTCGAGATTGCAGCGGATGTGTGAATACCCAATCCATGTGGTGCAAACTTTTTGGTATCTTCCGGTGTGTCTTCATCTGAACTAGGGCTGCCTCGTTCCTCACCAAGAGATGGCAAGAGCAATTTGTTGCCTCTATTGTTTATTGGAGAAGGTTGGATTCTTGCAGAAGGTGAATGAGTTGTATCTGGGAATAGACTATACCTGGCAGCGGGTCCATACTCCATAGCACTCGCTGGCCTTGCATCAGGCAAACGAGAATATCGCTTCGAAGTTGTCGAGGCAGAGGCATCACTGTCGCCTCTCAAGTGTTGCACAGATGCAGATGTCCTGATTTGAGGATACAAAGGTCTTTTGCCCAGCTTACTTGCACCAGCAGCAGATATCGATCTGTACAGTCCGCCAACCGGCTGTTGATAGTCGCCTAAATGAGGTGAGGACCGCGCAGGAAGCAGGGACGAGTTTCTGGCTGTCCTGAGATTGTCCCCCATGTGTGTTAACCGCTTGCGCGCATCCTCGAGGATTCTTTCAGCGCGTGCATTGAGAGCGGCCAATTCTTCTTCCTCCCTGCTTTGTCTTTTGCTGGAAGCTTCTTCAACATCGAATGTATCATCTCTTCTCATCTGCGCCAAATCTGCCGCGACTCGACTGGACAATATCTTTGACGAGTCAAATGCCTCCCAATCATCTACATCAGAACCTCCACTCGAGGCGGAAAGCGAACTGTTTCGTCTCATGTGTCGTGAAATAGGCCTGGTAGGTGAACGAAGCTCTTCGACAGCCTGGTTCGGGGTAGTTCGAGCTGAATAACTGCGTATAGTTGACTTGGTAGGTGTCGCTGTAGCTTCACTTTCCTCGTAGATATCGCTTAAAGCCACACCATGCTCGTAGGGGGAGAAAGCGGTGATTGATGCTGGCTGTGATGTTCTGAAAGGCATTCGCACAGCCGTTGCAATGCCCACTTCCGTTGGACTTAGGCCACTATGCCTTTGATCTGTGGAGAAGGAAGTATTCGAGAGTGTTTGCGATAGCGCATGTTCTGGCTCTAGCAACGGGTGTGGCCCGTCGAAATCGGAGTCGTCCTGCCATGGTGGTACAGGCATGATCATGTCGGGATTGGTCAAGGTGGGTGACGGGGGATGATCGTACATAAACGAGTTTACTGACACTCCCGAATCATTTCGGGCGTGTAACGAAGCTTGAGCCATTCTCGCACATCTGCTGGGAATCTTTGAGGAACGGTAATTCTGTGTAGGGCTGAGGGAGAAGATTCTCGCTGCTGTGTCACATGCGTTCCGGTCCCGACTGCTTCACATTTTCGTCTTGGTGTTTCCAGCCATCATCAGGACTCCTCTAATTCGTTGATCGCAGGTTGTTGGTACAGTACAGCGAGCCGGAACAATGGGAACAACATGTCAGCTGGACAAGATAGTCTAACAAAATTGCAAGACCAGTCGAGATGCGAACAAGACTCGCTTTAACTCGAGCATAGCACCACAAAATCAGACCGGTGGTTAGGCGAGCCAATGTGCTTGCGATAACTGCAGAGGCCGGTAGGAAGCCAATGCTTAGCCATGCTCGGGGAGCTAACAAGGTTGGGGTTCCGCAACCCCACGCCTGGACCGGAGACTTGGCAGCCCAATGCAAGGAACAACGTTCAAAAATGCAGGTACAGCTAAAATACTTCTCCCGAACAAACATATCAAGTTTCATGATCCATGTATATATATAGTCAGGGATTCTGTATGAAACTTGAAGTTACGTCGTAGGCACAAGGTTCTCCCACCAGCGCACTGGCGTGTACCCTGAAGATTCAATCCTTCACTATAGACATAGTATTAGATTTGATAATGTGAGGATCTAAAGTACAGTGCAAATCAACAAGGGTAGCACTACAGCTCACAAGGCGTCCTCCAGACAAACGTTTGGCAAATCGGAACGAGTCATTACGGCTTTTTCTGATTGACGAAGACATACGATTTATAGAGACTGCTACCATATATATTAAAGCTTGGGATGACATTGAATACGACCTGCAGTTTTGATTTGCCGAACATCTGGAGGACGCTTCTTCTAGCATAATTGCATGCACGACTACCTGTTTCGAGTCCTTCTTACCCTAGCGTTATGTATAGAAAGGAAAGAGATTGACAGCAATGGGAGTGGAACAAATGCTGAGTTGTGAGGGACCTGCTGGCAGGTTTGCATTGTTTGCACGTGTTGTGACTTGCCTCAGTCAAGCAAGTCAAGCTGTGCAAGTTCAAATACAATGGCTCAGCCCAAATAATGATAGCAGCTTCTTGGTAAGCAATGTGCCAATTCGATCTTCCGGGAGGGTGCCAGTGGGCTGTCGTCTTAAGCACTGACCTCCAAGATGATAGGTCAAAACCTATTTCTTCACATGAACTCTGGACGTGCTGCATGAATAGGATGTATTAATATTGTTGCCCGCCGTGGTACTTCTGCATCTTAAACACTCACAGGTCTTCCTCTCTCATCTACGAGGTGTTGATCGACCTGCTCAGGACCACCACCAACACCAGTGCAAATAACTCTACTAATGCCAGCTTTCATCGTCATAACACTCTTCGATTCAAGACCACCTCTCTCGTTGCGCCGTATCGCTGCACCGTATTCGCTATCCCAACCACCAACGGCTTGCAGCACATACTTGAATACGCCAGCCACCGTTGTCTCATCCTTTTCTTGGTAGTAAATCACCGCGTTTGGACCTGCATCGAAAGTGTATGCAGCCACTAGCTCTCCAGCACGTTTGTTGATCGTCTCTACTGCATTCATAGCCGCTCGGGAAACATCATTGAGGTAATGAATGGGTGGCCAGGAGTCTAAGCATACTGCATGGAAAGAATTGCTGTCCATCATCGTGATCTTCGCGAACGTCGGAAAATCTTTTTCTTGAATTGCTTTCTCCATCTCTGCCATTCGTTTCGGTACAATGTCGTTCGCACGGGAAGGAAAGAGTGTGGATGTTTCGACTGTGGTTTGCATTCCTGCCGTTGACGGTACACCCTTCTTATCTGCACTCACCACCAGAATCAGAGCACGCATCTCAGGCCAATGCGAAACTGGAGCTACCTCTTCTGCT
>Ga0181459_100052_pt2 | contig 15200 bp, 19 predicted proteins | sample InSIn2SAF170_FD_119060 | JGI IMG/M metagenome (GOLD analysis project Ga0181459, IMG submission 119060) | Clean room microbial communities from NASA Spacecraft Assembly Facility at Jet Propulsion Laboratory, Pasadena, California, USA -... ...
CCATGTTCACCGCATTGCATAAAGACGAAAACAAGCCGGCTGATGGATGGACTATCTCTCCGTCTAAGTTCTTCACAGTCGTGTTTGGTGGCTCATTTGCGTTCTACTTCCTCCCTGGCCTTCTCATGCCAGCATTGAGTTATTTCAGCGTCATCACCTGGTTTGCACCCAAAAACGTCGTGGTTGCCAATCTTGTAAGTCTCATCCACGTTTAGAAGGCAAGCTTTATTAACTGTCATAGTTTGGCATTGCGTCAGGGCTGGGATTGTTCCCTTTGACTTTCGATTGGGCACAAATTGCCTACATCGGTTCTCCCCTGGTCACTCCCTTTTGGGCTGCTCTCAACATCCTCGGCGGCTTAGTCGTAGTTATGTGGGTTATGGCTCCGTTAATGTGTACGTTCCCTGTTGCATTAAACGTATGCAGAGTGCTCACGCTGCCGCAGATTACGCCAACGTCATGTTCTCCGCGTACATGCCAATCCTGTCAGCTGCAGTCTTTGACAACACAGGGAACCCGTACGATGTCAGCAAGATCTTGACAGACAACTTTTTATTCGACAAAGACGCATACGAAAAGTATAGCCGTGTGTTTCTTCCCATCACCTATGTTCTAAGCTACGCACTCCAGTTTGCTGCTCTTACGGCTTTGATATCACACACCGCACTTTGGCATGGCAAAGACATAGTCATGCAATGGCGGAGATCGTGGGCTGAAATTCGAAGAAAGCCATCAGCAGATTACGAACCTCTCCCAGCTACTGATGGGATCGTCCGCCCAGCATCACCAAGGATGTATAGGTCGAGTACAACATCCGAGCCGGAACTCGAAGATCTGCTCAACCAAGAAGATGTTCACAATCGTCTGATGCGACGATACGAAGATGTTCCCATTGCTTGGTATTTACTTACAGGATTGAGCATGACTGCAATTGGAATTTTTGTTGTCGAATATTATCCTATCCATCTACCTTGGTACGGCCTCCTCTTAGCGCTCAGTATCTGCGGCACTCTCTTCATACCTATTGGGATAGTGATGGCTATTACCAACCAACAAAGCAGCCTCTATCTTATCTGCCAGTTGATATGTGGCGTTGCATTTCCAGGCCGGCCGGTAGCCAACATGGTCTTTACAACCTATGGCTACATCACATCGACACAAGGCCTCAAATTCTCCGCCGACCTCAAACTCGGCCATTACATGAAGATTCCGCCTAAGCTCCTCTTCAATCTCCAGCTCTCAGCTACTGTCATCTCTAGTCTCACGCAGATTGGTGTCTTGAATTGGATGTTGGCTTTTATTCCTGGAATCTGCACACCATACGCCATCAACGGCTTCACGTGCCCTATAGCACGCGTTCATTTCAATGGGAGCATACTTTGGGGGGTCGTAGGCCCACAGCGCTTCTTTGGCCCTGGTGCTCTCTATCGCCCTCTAATATGGGCCTTCCTTGTCGGTGCTATATTACCAGTCGGATTATGGCTAATCGCCCGACACAATCGCAGATCCATGTTGCGGAAGGTGAACCTTGCCGTCGTGTTTGGAAGTCTGAGCTGGATACCGCCTGCCACCGGTCTAAACTTCTCAGTCTGGGCTATCGTGTGCTATATTTTCAACTATGAGCTCCGAAAACGCAAGAAGGACTGGTGGAAGAAATACAATATGACTTTAAGTGCGGCTTTGGACTCGGGACTTGCTATTGGAGTAGTTGTCATTTTCTTCGGCATTGTGTTTCCAGGGTGGATGAGCGGGTTTAAGTGGTGGGGGACGGAGGTCTACAAGCAAGTCAGTCGCTCCCAGTACCCATTTTATTCTCTTGATGCATGCCATACTGACAACTGTTTTAGGGCTGTGATTGGAGAGCTTGCTCGTACAAAACTGTGCCAAAGGGGGAGACCTTTGGACCACATATATGGTGATATGACAATGATTGCATGACATACGGAGTTTGGAGTTACTGATGGGACTTGACGAAAGCATTTATGGATATCTTTAGCAAAATATACACCGGAGTTCCATCCATGGGTATTTATAGAAGAGTAAATATCAGATGTATACATATAGTTATTCCTAACTACTAGTTCTATACATCTCATCTACTATGTCGAACAGATTGCCATGTTACCTCTAATGCGCTCTTTAGATGACTCGATCCTTGGACTCCAATTCGAGACCATCCTCCGCATTTCGCCAACTTGTGTTTATGGAGTAGCACTTCGATTCGAGAGGAGATGGGCTGTACTGTAGAGGATGGCATGTTGTTTGTGCTATGTACGCTTTGCTGTCAGGGAGTCTGGGTGATTCTCACAAGATGACGCGGTGACACCGAGGATAATGAGCCTTCATGGCATGTCACCAGATGAGGCCAATTTCTTGTTCCATTGGTCAGAGGAGGAAGGGGATTATATGGGGGCGTGGCGCTGAAGAGTACTATGCATTGATGCTCCGAACTCAATTTGGTCTGAGGCTGAGTTTCGCATCTCTCAGAATTTCTATAAAGGAAATTCGCATCGAAGACACAGATCGGCAGTACAATGAAAGTAGGCGTGAATGCTACGATTATCATGAACTCTGAATTATTCAGATTCAGCGAACAAATAAAGGAAGACTAGCCGCACAAAAGAGACGGGTATATTGCACCTATCGTACCTCAGAACGAAAGGGTCCCACGGGCGAGTCATCGGATGCGTCTGAAGCCGAAACGTATTGTAACATACCTCAGCTCTCAATACACCAGAGCCCGGCTCTTAGCCTTATAAGGCTCCTCGAGCAACTTCACGTCCTCATCACTTAACTCAAAGTTGACAGTTTCCACCGCCTCATCAATCCTCGCAATACTTTGCAACCCCAAGATCGGATTGACACCTTTCTTCAGGCTCCAAGCTGTAGCTACCATAGCCATGCTCGTACCCAGTTTCTTGGCCACCTCTTCCAATCGGTCAATTACAGGCTTGTCGCCATCGTTACTGATCAAATCATGGAATTGGCTTGTCTCTCCTCGGACCGTCGACTTTTTTGCGCTCCACGGACGGGCGAGAATACCACCCGCGAGCGGGGACCATGGGATGAGGCCGACGCCCGCGTGGTCGCAGTAGGGATGCATTTCACGCTCTTCTTCGCGGTAGAGGAGGTTGTGGTAATTCTGCATGCTGATGAACTTGTGCCAGCCATGCTTTTCGGCAATGTTGTTCAACATCTGGAACTCCCAGGCCGCCATCTATAGGGTATCAGAGAACATGGATTGATAATGCAGTAGGTGGGAAGGAGGACTTACCGAACTAGCTCCCAAATAACGGACCTTGCCACTCTCGACTACGTCGTTGAGAGCTTTCATGATCTCTTCGGCTGGTACGTCTCGATCCAAGCGATGAATCTGAAATACATCGATATAAGTCCCCAATCTGGTATCTGTCAGTCATGGCTTGGCTTGTGACTACTCCTCTTTCACAATGGCTGACCTCGCGACGCTTGCATCAACTGCATCGAGGATATGCTTTCGGCTCAGTCCAACTCGATTGACCATGTACCCATCGTTCATCATTGCCATCTGGATATTCATCTTGCCCGACGCTATAACCCTCTCGTCAACGCCAAAGTAGCACTTGGTGAGAAGTACAAGATGCTGGCGCGGGATATTATATTTTTTGATGGCCTTGCCGATGATCTCCTCGGACTGGCCTAGGGAATAATAGTCCGCCGTGTCCCAGGTGTTGATACCGCGCTTGTAGGCATGCTCGAGCAATGGTAGCGCTTTCTCCTCGGTGATCATCCATGGCTCTACGTTAGGATTCCCGTATCCCATCGCTCCTAGAATAACTTTGGAGATCTTGAGGCCGGATTTGCCAAGTCTGCATCACTGTTTGTCAGTACTGAGGGCTATAAGCATGTGGAAGGGGCGTGTAACGAATCAGGTGGGACAGTAAATGGTATGCTTACCTCGTGTATTGCATCTTCGGACCAACATCTTCTTCCTCTTTGGCTATCTGAAAGGCTGCAAACTTCTCCGACGCCATCGTTAGAAATTGCTCAGAATGTGTGGCCATGATTGCGAAAGGTTGAGGATCGGAAAGAGCTCTAATGTTGTTGAAAGATTTACTTCTCCCCTATGTTCCAGTTATATACTCTAGCGAACTTGTGTATACGCCGCAGACCTGCATGCCTAATGCGCACTCGCACGAATACTCGCGGGGACACTCGTCCTACCATGGCAAGATCTCGTCTATCTCCGTCACCCATATCCGTGCCAAGCGTCATCATACTATTCCAAAATTGCCAGCTGAGTGTGGGCAGCTCAAGCCTGATACCAGTCAGGCATAGTATTTGAGATGCAGGGGTCGTCAACCGCGAGGGTATAGTGTCCTTAAAGCCGGATGTGTTCAGGTCGTTCGACCGAGAGATGTGGTCCGAGCACCAGACGGACCACGGGACACCGAAAACTAAGAGCACCAGGCCATTTCCTGAGATCAGCAAAATGGACTTAAGAGAAAAAAGAGATGAACAGAATCGTTTGTTTAAAGATGTTGAAAAGTTTCTTGCTACCTGGCTAGCTAAAATTAACTCGAACAAAGGTTATTACAAGTCAAGGTATCCAACATGAAGAATGAAAGCATGAAGCACGACGCAAGATTGAGGCGAACCCCCAGTCAAACAGAAGCGCTCCCTCTAAGATGACCACACAAACAGTTGATATCATGAAAGGAGAGAGCCAACCCAGGACACAACCATCCCAGACATGAACGCCGTTGACAACCAAGCCAGCTCAGGATAATCCAGTTACAACCGATACATAATTCCTAGAAGCTCGGTGACTCGGGCGCACGGACGAATTCTTCAGTCGGAGAAGGGACTCTGTCTCGTAACCATGTTAGAACTGCGTCCGTTCCTTTCCGCAGAATGGCATAGTTAGGGACCCGGAAGGTATTGCCTTCAACATCGAGACTTGTCAATGTGCCGGCTAGAAGTCCTATTCGGGGCTCGAGACGGGAGATTTCATTGTTGCTGAGGTTAGCGATCTTGAGGCCTTCAAGAGACTGAGCTGAGACCTCGGAGATGGAGTTGTCTGAAGCCATAAGAAGAAGGAGCTCCGGAAATTTCTTTCGAAGGGTCGGAAGAGGGCCTTGGATGCGGTTATGCGAAACGTCGAGATGCTGAAGACCGGGCGCGGAGAGCAACGACACGATATCGTCAAGCGATTGCATTTTATTCCCATTCAACCGGAGCTCTCGCAATTTTGGCAATTGCAGCGAGTCCGTGAGCGGCTCGACAATGTTGTTCTTGGACAAGTCCAGCACGGTGAGGAAAGTGAATTGCGATAGAACCGCCGGAATGGTCGTTAGGTAGTTCTGCTGGAGATATACTTGGCGTACGTCGTCTGATCCCGCGAAAGAGACAAGGGCATCCTCGTCGCCTTTCGTCAGATTCTTGAAGGAAAGGTCCAACGTGCCTGACGGCCTGAGTTGTAAGCCGCTCTCAGTGCCGCTTACCTCCACCCCGGTCCCAACTTCATCCTCCGACATAGGATCAGCAATGCAGGGCTCTATCCGAGACTGTAGATCGCGTTTGATATCTTCGGTATTCATCGTGAGAAATTTTCGATCGCGAAGCGGATTGGCTGCAACCGTCAAGTTCTCCAACCCTTCCATGAGCGCGATTTTTTCATCAAGCTTTGTCAAGTCATTCCCCGTGAAGTCTGCAATGCGGAGCTGCTTTAATGAAATGAACCCATCTGGGAGCGATGAAAGTTTGTTATCTCCAATGAGCAGGGTCGTGAGACCTGTCCAGGATGACACGTCTGGGAGAGCAGAGAGCCGATTTACAGACAAATCCAGATATTTCAGGGCCGGTAGAAGGATTGTACCTGATTCACAAAACGAAGTAATCGAGTTGTTCGATAACTGAAGATTTCGAAGATGCGGTACAGTGTCCACGATGAAAAATGGTCCACTGAAGCCGTTTTTGGATGCTATGAGTTCAACAATTGGGACAGATGTGAAGAGCTCCTCTGGAAGGGCTGTCAGCTGATTATCTGATACATTTAGAGTCCGAAGCTGGGCTAGCTCTCTGATCTCCGCAGGAAGACTAATGAGCTTGTTTTCTTGCAGTTCAAGAACTTCTAGCTGTTTTAGAAGTCCCATGCTTGCTGGAAGATGTCCATGTAAAGCGTTTCCGACAAGCTTCAGCTCTCGTAAACTGGAAATCTGAGAGATGATGTCGAGAGCGTCTAGAGGTAATTGATTCCTGGACTTCATGTTCATTAGCTATAGGGCGAGTATCGGTGCTAAAACCGAACGCTTACAAGATTGAGCTTAGAGAGCTGAGTCAACCGCCTCAAGCCCATCGGAATCTCTCGAAGAGTATTTCCATGTAGATCAAGGGTTTGTATGCCCCCAAATTGGGGTCCATCATCAGAGTCTAGCGTGGAGTCAAAATCGACATCTGGAAACAGCCCCTCTGGTAGCTCCTGGAGATCGTTGTCTGCAGCGATAATCACAGTCAAGTCAACAACTTCGCCCCAGGCAACGCTTGTGTCGTTGGGATCATATTTGTACATTTCCAAGACGTCATCTGGTATATCGGTCAAGCCCATCGCTGCGATATTGAGTCGACCCTCCACACGAGCAGCATCGATGCGTTTTCGAAGCAGAGATTTAGTCCCGTTCAAATGCTGATTGAAGGGATCATCCAGTCCAAAGTCAAATTCTGCTATTTCTGCGGGGTCTGGCACGATCCCAAACTCATTCTCAGTCACTGCTGGCACTTCCTTTGGAGGCGTACGGCCTCCAAATTCTCTCGCGGCATTGGCGCGTCGAGCTGCTTCCTTGGCTTTTGCGATTTGCTCTCGCAAGGCAGTCGAAGAACTGGATGTTTTGCTAGGGGTTTCCGCAGGTTTTGGTGCCACGTCTGGACGACGAGCAGCTTTGGCTTTTGAAATATGATCTCTGAGAGCGGATGACGAAGTGGAAACCTTCCGACTCGTGTCTGGCGTCCTATTAGCAGTTGACGTCTCCCTGATCGGAGAAGGCGTCAAGGGAACAGCCGTCGCTGGCGGAGACCGGGCATTGCCAAATGCTCCAGCTAGTGAGGTGCGGCCTTTCGGTGTCCTCGCAACCATGGTCTTGCTATTGGACAGTGGTCTCGGTTTCGGCACGGTCTGGACATTGTGCATCTGCGTAAGGGGCTGCTTCTTGATTTCGGATACTGGTCTCGTGACAGAAGGGGCCTTGCTGGGCGTGGACATGGCAGTAGTAGCCATAGCTGCGCTAACACTCCTCTTACCTGGCGCAGTCATAGACCCTTTTGGTGTAGAACTACCAAGACGCCTCGGTGTCGTTGGTCTAGCCTGAGGTGTTCCGTCGCTTGTCATGGGCCGTCCATTGTTGCCCATTGCAGACGCAGGCCGCAGTGGAGGTGGCATGGAATTGTCAGCGTTGAAGAAGCTTGATCTCCTCCTTCCCTTCCCTCCTGCAGGCGAGGATGGGAGCTGTGACAGGCTCTCGATGGTCCGATCCGAGAGTGACGGTCTGGCCTTCCTCGGTGCTGGCTTTGCAGATTCCGAGTCGCTCTCCAAGACATGTTCGTGCTCATTCTCTCGATGCCCTGCGCGAGAAGATGCCCTCGAGGCCGAGCGGAACGCGTCCAAGTCTCCTAGCACATCTTCCTCCTGATTTCTGCTCTGTACTGCCGTTGGCTGAGGGTTGGGCTTCGCCTGACGCGACGGTGGCCGGCCAATTGGCTTCTTGAAACCACCTACATCTGCGCTTGCTGTGTTTGAGGTGCGCCTCTGCGTAAAACCGGGCGCTACACGTTTTGTGGCTGACGTTAGGGATGCTCGACTCGAACTCGGTGTCGTTGAGGGCACCGTTGAGGATGCGCTCGGGCGAATAAGAGACGCTCTTGACGTCTTCTTCTGCAGCGACGGTGGTGCTTGTTGACTGGGCGGTCTCGAGAGGCTCGAGAGGGACGAGACGGATGGCCTCTTGCGCAACTGTTCTGTCGACGACGCAGGCCGGAGCTGCGATTGACTGCCCGAGGACCTGAGCACGGGCAGTCGAGACGAAGGTCGAGGGATCCCAGAGCGAACAGGAAGGGAGGATTGAGGCTCCATGCTGGAGGTCCACAGAGGCCAATCTGGCGACGGATAATGTCGAGGGGGCCGTCTCAGGCGGGTCCAGCACACGAGGCCATGTCCAGCCAGGAGAGAGGGCGCCTGCCGTGGTAGATAATTTCTGGCGATGGGCACGAACTGGGAGCGCTAGGACCGCAGGCCGCCCTGGACGGAGAGCCGTTGCCTGTGCAGCGGGACACGGTTGTGGTTGTTTACATCAGGCCTGTTTGAAACCCGCTAGTGCACCCTAGGGCGGTTCGTGCTTGCCGGCCGCTGCCCGCCCATCGCCTGTGCCAGCCTCCCCGTCCGCGATCACCCACCCTCTCCACCGCCGACGACCAAGTCACCACAACCCTCCACCACACCACCAGGCCACGTCGCACCCACACGTTCTCCTCGCTCGACGTTGCTGCCGCATTGGTCGCATTGCGCACGCGATCCGCCCGCCAGCGCGCATCGACGCGACCCCCGCTCCGCCGCCGCCGCCGCCGCCCAAGGTTCGCGCACCGTCGACTCGTGGACTCGGCGCCTGTCAACACTCCGCGTCGGACCTCTGCAGCGACCAGCAAGCTCACTGGCACCTGTCACTCCTCGCTACACACACAGACAAGCAAAAGCGCAAACGGAACACACTGCGTCGCGATTCGCCTGCATTTCTGACGTGTCGCTCGAGGCTTGGACCACCTGCGCCTAGGCAGAATGGACTCCCAGGCGTCTTTATCCCAAGCTTCCCAGGACTCTCTCATGCCTTCAACGGAGCTCTCCCGTCCCGCGACGCCTAAACTCCGATCTGCCTCGAGGTCCGGATCTCCAGGTCCTGCGGACATGTCAAGGGCGCTCTCTCCCGATCGAGCCAAGTTCACTTCTCCCGCACCTCCAACTACCTCGTCTATGACGCCTCCTCCCTCTTCTCAGATACCCGTCTCCCGCACTGCCGTAAGGACCCCCACACCGCCGACACCTCAGCTCTCTTCACCCCCTCCAACCACCAAGCTTCCAAACCAGCCTTCAGCCCTGGCGGACTCAGCAGCAGTGCTCTACCCCCCAGAGCAAGTGAACAATGCCTCCCCAGACGAGCTCCGGTCAATGGTTACGGAGCTCACTGGTGCCTTGCGAGACGTTCGGATATCTGCAGCACATTATAAGCTCCAGTATAACATGGCCGTGATGGAGAGCCAGGAGTCCGCTAGCCGTATGGCTGTTGAGCTTGCCATGGCTCAACGTGAAATCGATGTTCTTCAGCAAGCGGAGGAGAAGCGTCGGAATACGATGGTGTCCCCGGTTCAGAGCTTTCAGGAATCGCCCATCAATCCCGCTAACGCCATCTTGATATCTGAAATGAACCGCCAGTGTCAGATGCTTCAGAACGAAAATGATGAGCTCCGGGACGTGTTGGACGAGCAAAAGCGGCTCACTGAGCATAGGGAAGGGGAGTTGGCAAGTGTCATGGAAGAGAATGATCGACTCAAGACACGGATTCGGAAGAATAGAGACCATATTGCTCCCTTTCTGCCCTATCTTGAGCAGATGAACGAGCAAGGCTCCCCTCGCTCCATCTTGGGTACTCCTCATCAGTCCACCCCACGGCATCGGATCCATCGAGTTGCCCCTCCACTGTCTAACGAGGGTAGCCGAGGACAAAATAACTTCGAGGCCCTGCTCTTGGCCGACAAGATGCTAAGCCAAGAAACTGCTACAGCTCCATCAACTCCCACTAGATCTCATGCACCGAGGTCACGTTTTGGGCATAATCGAGGCACACATTCAATGTCATCCCTTCCTCAGACCCCAAACCGACGGTCTACCCACCTCCATCCCGACGTGCCCCGCACTCCTCCAATCTTCTCCGTTGTAAATGTTCCGCAATCTGCCCCGCCAGCACACTATCAGCACAAAGCAGCACACGCTCGCCGAGAAAGCAGTAACTCCACCATCACAGCGTCCAGTGTGGATGACGAAGAGGCCTTTACTGACCGAGAAGAAGACGAAGTTCCTGAGTCACAAGCAAGCCAAATGGCCACCAGTATGCTCCGGCGAGCGGCTCCTTCCAAACAGATGTCCGCGCCGTTATCGCAACAATCTGCCACTCTAATCCAGAGCAAGATTTTCGGTCAAGTGAAGAAACCAATTGGCATCAGTCGATCCGGCGAATTTGAGAAAAGGAGGCTGCAGTCGTCTGAACACCACGGCAGCCCTACGAAGAGAGGTCGCATTGATCATGGAGTAGGTTTGGGCATTGGTGGCTTACTGCGAGATTGAACGTTGGAGTATCTGCAGGTAGTTAACGAGTGACGATTTCGGGATTGGGCGGAGTTTGGAGATGGCATGGGCATTGGCTTCTTAGTGCCTTGCACTTCTTGGTTGGCTTCGGTCTACCAAATTGTAATACTTACCTTGTCGCTGGACGAGATGCATTATTTGAACGGGAGGATACGTTGATCTTGGTGTATGTGGAATGTTGAACGAATGTTAGATAGTAAATGAAATCCATCATCTGAATCTTTAACTTGTACACTTCGAGAGCTGTGAGGTTGAATCTGTATCATGTGCCAAGCTCGTGCACGTGCATTCGGCGAATAGTTCTACCGAAGAGCTAAGCGAGAGCCGAAATTCGTCTTCGCACATTTTCTAGACACGACGAATCTCAAGCGACAACTAACCTCCAGGTCCATCACCAAGGTACGCAACACTACACAGCGAAGCAGTCGCATCTTGTGTTAACCATCCTCTAGACAATCTGCAGCGATGGCGATCAAGCACAACCAGGAGATTCAGAAGAATCATTTCCACAAGGACTGGTAGGCCTGCCAAATTCTCCTTCGTGATCAAGCACTAATAATGTTGTAGGCAGCGCCGCGTCCGAGTGCACTTCGACCAGGTAATTCCCCTCTCAATCACTTGAGAGTAGTGGCGCCTGTGGTCCAGATGTTAACGACTACGACAGCCCGGTCGCAAGACGCGCCGTAGGAATGCTCGTGTTGCGAAGGCAGCCAAGGTTGCGCCTCGCCCCGTCGACAGACTCCGACCCATTGTTCGATGCCCAACAATCAAGTGTATGTGAAGCGAAAGAGATACAATGGGATTTGGCTGACTTGAAATTTAGACAACCGTCGTGTTCGCCCCGGTCGCGGGTTTTCGCTCGCTGAGTTGAAGAGTAAATATCACTTTGGCGAGACACTCACATAACACTAGCTAACTTTTCTAAGCTGCTGGCATTCCCCGTAAGCTCGCATCCACCATTGGTATCGCCATCGATCCCCGCCGCCAGAACCTCTCTGAGGAGAGCCTCAAAGCCAACGTGGAGCGCCTCCAGGAATACAAGAAGCGCCTCATCCTCTTCCCTCGCCGCAATGGCAAGACGAAGAACGGTGATGCTTCGGCTGAGGATGTCAAGGCCGCCAAGAAGGGCGAGAACACCGTCAAGTCCACCATTGATGTCCTTCCCATCAAGAACCTCATCGCTTTCGAGGAGGGCAAAATTGGAGACTACAAGGGCGAGGAGAATGCGTACAGGAAGCTGCGTGACGCCCGCTCCGAGGCTCGTCTCGTGGGTGTCCGTGAGAAGCGGGCCAAGGACAAGGCCGACGAGGAGGGTGCCAAGAAGAAATAGACTACCGTATAGGCTTGGTCCGGTGTAGCTGTTCCTCACAGCGAGTTCAAAAATGATGGTCACGGAAGGGCAAAGGATATTCTCTGCATGGGCGGCGTCAATGGATAGGTCTTTGCTAGCGATGACAGCATATGCAAATGACAACTAGTTATGCACAATGCAAACCGCCGTTGCCGCCCATAATTCGATGGCCTCGAAGATGTGAAGTAAACCAAGCATCTCCATCCTAAGTCCTCCATGAGCACTCATCAATCCACCCACTCCGCCAACTCTTCCACAATCCAGTGAGCCTCTCCAGATGTCACCCGTGTCCCTTGCTTTAAACCTTCTAGCTCGAACGCAACCGCACTCGGGAGAAAGGAATCCCCAATCCTCGCCAATCGCGTCCACTTGCCACCAACTACCTCACCCTCCTTTCCCCTCTGCTCAATGAACTCCCACCTCTCAACTGTGACCTGGCTTTCCTTCATGACGATGCCTTGACAGAACTGACCCACACGAACAACCACACCCCGTACTCCACCGTTCACATCCTCCAGTCTCAGCACAATTGAGAACTTTGACTGTTGAGGGAAACAAGCCTTGATCGGCACATCACTCCACATCTCCTCATAACCCTGCATCTTCCCAAGCGCGGCATTGAACGAGTGTCCGACCTCGAGGACACGACCGTCAGGCATGGGGTGCATATCGCCCTCATCGACGGGGATCTCAGGCGCGCCCACGGAGTATTCGTTGTCAATCCAGTGCTGCCAGACTGAGTGCGTCACTTGATCCTCCTCCTCCTCAACCTCCTCATTCTCCGCTGTTACAGCTGATTCGTTCTCGTCCGTGTCCACAATCTTGAAGCTCTGCGATTTCCCCGCGAATGCCCATTCTAGGCGGTGTGCTGGGCCGCCTTCGTTCGGAAGGCCTGGTTCAGAGGGCTTGAAGGGTTTCAGGAAACGGATGTCGACGAAGGTGGAGGTTGTGCTTGTGAGGACGAGCGTTGAGGTCGGCTCGCTGGCGTGTGGAGGGAGGTTGAGGGGGTTAGTGTCGGGGAGGCCGGGCGTGTAGGGCGAGGGAGTGCCTTCTGGGAGGGGGTGCGGGAGGTAGTAGATGTAGTCTCGTACGGAAATGTTGGCGGTTTTATGGTCAGACATTGGGGTGGTTGTGCCGTTGCTTTTAGTGAATGGGATGTTGGTTGTGCTGTTGTTGATACCGTTTGCGTGGGAAATGTTGCCGTTAACGTTGGTGTATCCGTTGTCGTTGCTGTTGGCGGTCATATTTTTATTAGCTTTGGGTCCATTCTGAGCTCTGTCATTAATGAAGGTCATCTCGTACTCGATCGGGACGTTGATGGTATTTATTTTTCGTTGACTCTCGCACGGGCGGTGGACATATTGCTATTAAATATGGTCCCGGTGATTTTGAGATGTGGGGACTAATTGGATCTTCACTCGAAGTGAAAGGGCATGATCAGAGGAAATAGGGCTCGCAGATTGCAGATAACATAGAGTCTTAGCAAGGAAATGAGTAGAAATTAGGAAACCGTTCGGTCCTCTAGGGACGTTGAGGAAGAGAAGATGCGAAAAGCGGGGAAAGTAGTTACCTTTAGCTACGTTCTGTTTTTGAGTATTAATTTGCTTCTTGTTCTGAAAACTCCAGTCTGCACTAGTACGATAAGCGCTTGGATAAGAGCTCCTGTGGTTAAGGTGGGAGTGAATGGAGAGAGAGGTCCGAGGTCTTGGTGGGACGTACCTAACGCCACAAGTTGCGCCACACAGCCCACTCCAACCTTATTTCTAGCTCTTTTAGCTTTCTCCTTGTGCCCAAAAACGTTATTTCTTAGAAAACATAGTTGCGCAAGCGGGTATGTCGTTAAGAGTTGGTAGACTCTATTTTAACTGCTAAGGGTAAAGGAGCAGTAACACCTAGCTAGACGTCTTTTCGTCTCACTCCACACCATTTGTATATAAGCAGTCCTTTCCAAGTCAACACCCCGTCTATCCTACACCCCACTGCTAAACAATCCAAGGAACTTGATCCGCATGTCCTCACTCAGAGTGCAAGATAAAGTCACTCACTCTCAATACGCTAGGACTTCGCCTCTTTCTCATTCTTGATCGGGCTTCTCTCACTTATTGCGAATCGAAGTGTCATTACTAAAGCATGGAGAGGAACGAGAATGCTCCCAAGTCGAACGATCACTCGGATCTCGACTATCATCTCGACTTAAAACGATTGGTGGTTGGAATAGACACTACAGGCAAAGTAGTGACCATGCGATGCTTCATCAATGAAGACGCTAGCGGTATTGTGACCAAGTTCTACTACGACCGTTTTCCGACGGCATATGGGCAAGAGATCGTACATCAGGTTGATGGGACCTTTCAATCGATCGGAAATGCTATTGAAGAGCAACTGAAATCCATGAGACTTTCTTGGATTCATATCTTCAAATGGTTGGACCGGGACTTGCAAGCAACCATAAGACATCACGATCCTACAAAGAGAATGTTTATAGCGTACACGGGAGACGAACAGGACGTATGGGTATCCTGGAAGCTCAAAGTCAACAAGAAGGGCGAACCTACACCGTACTTGACCTACTGGCGTTCATCGACTGGATTTGGGAATGCCAACAAGATCAACGAGATCTATGATGAAATTGATCGAAGCACGATGGTTTACGAAATCAGACACTGCAGCTACATTTCTAAGGGCTGGGATTCCATCATTCTGAACCAACTAGCACTTCGTTACAATCTCGAACATCCTCCTCAGCTTGAGTCAGGCATCAAAGGTAAAACCAGGAAACGTGCGGCGCCTGCTGTTCTCAATGATCGACCTCCAACAATTAAGAAGCTTAAAACCAGCGAAGAGAAGGATGTCGGAATTGAGAAAGAGAAGGCTGGAGTCAAGACCCCGCTGGCCACACCGGACGAATCATAATCATCAAGATCAAAACACATATCGGGCACCTGAACGTTAGCAATAATCTTACCGTCTATAAGTCGATACCTTCGGCCAGCGGACAAGATGGAATGAGATGTCCTCAGATCCTCAGACTTCAGACTCTCATCAGAGAACAGTTCTTTCTCCTGACCCCAACTGGGCACGTACCCGTCCCTCATTCACCTTGTACTATCGGAACACATCTTTCGTCTCTCGCTAGAGTTCCTATTAGAACAACTTCTCTCACTAAAACACTTACTTGGGAGTTATCTATGGAAGCAAATCACCATGGCGTTCTTTCTCATCAAGGTATTTCTATGAAAATACTTCATCATAGCAATTGGAGAAATCCTCATTTCTCTTCAGTATAATCAATGAAAGAAACACAGTGAAAGGCAAGATCTCTATCTTGCGTAATAAATTTGGCTTCCCATGTATAACATAGATGATTTCCTTCAATATATACAACGAATCAAACCCTCCAGGCCTCAAGCAAACGTCTCATACCTAAGACAAATACGAAGTGCCTTATTCAAGGCGCGACGGACT
>Ga0181459_100043_pt2 | contig 15034 bp, 9 predicted proteins | sample InSIn2SAF170_FD_119060 | JGI IMG/M metagenome (GOLD analysis project Ga0181459, IMG submission 119060) | Clean room microbial communities from NASA Spacecraft Assembly Facility at Jet Propulsion Laboratory, Pasadena, California, USA -... ...
ACCTATTTCAAGAAAGTCTCTACAAACAATTTCTTGCTACAGCCTATTTAAAAAAACCTATTCGGCCAAAAGAAACGGTACTTATTAATCTTTTGAATGGTACATATGAGATAACACCAGAGGGAGGAAAATTAAGGGAATTTCATCCAGATGACTTCCTAACTTATCAATTACCATTTGCATACAAGCCAAAAGCTACATGTGCCCTTTTTAATAAGTTTCTAAATAGGGTACTACCTGATAAAGATTGCCAAAAAGTACTTGCTGAATTTCAGGGTTATATCTTTGCCCGCCATTTAAAGCTGGAAAAAACACTGCTATTATATGGGAGTGGTGCCAATGGTAAATCTGTGTTATTTGATGTAGTCAATGCATTATTAGGCCCAGAAAATATTTCTAACTTTTCTCTGGCAGGTCTCAAAGAAGATAACAACCGGGCTCATCTTGCAAATAAACTACTCAATTATAGTAGTGAACTTCATGGAAAACTTGAAAGCGATATATTTAAACAGATGGTATCTGGAGAACCTATTTCTGCACGTCTACTCTATTGCAATAGTTTTATTATGGAGAACTATGCCAGGCTTTGCTTTAATGCTAATGAACTACCCAAGGATATAGAACATAGCGAAGCTTACTTTCGCAGATTTCTGATTATACCTTTTGAAGTAACTATTCCTGAAGAAGAACGGGATCCAGAACTGGCAAAGAAGATTATAGAAAATGAACTATCAGGTGTCTTTAACTGGGTGTTAGAAGGCTTGAAAAGGCTTTTTGCCCAAAAGAAATTCTCTGAATGCAAAGCTGCTATGAATGTATTACAAGAATATAAAGAGCAATCTGATAGCGTCCATTTATTTTTAGATGAAAAAGGTTATCAAAAGTCTACTACTAGCTATCAGTATCTAAAGGACATATTACAAGAATACCGCAGTTTCTGTATGGAATGTGGCTTCTACCCATTAAATCAGAGCAATTTTAAAAGGCGAATTAAAGCCAATGGATATGTAATGGAGAGAAAGAATAAAGGCCATGTTATATATCTGATTATTCACCAAGAATTTTAAAGTGTTTCATCTCACTTCACTTTCTGCACTTACTACACTATATCAATTAATCTGTGTAGAAGGTGCAGAAAGTGAAGCTTAAATAAAACTTTTATATGGCAGAAGAATATCGCTTTACTCTAGAAAAATATAAAACACCAAGTTCAAGGCACACATGTCCAGTTTGCAACAATAAACGTTGTTTTACCTATTATATAGATACGCATACCGGACAGATCTTAGATGAAAAAGTGGGTAGGTGCAACCGAGAAGATAAATGTAGTTACCACTATACACCTAAAGAATACTTTGCTGATAATCCGCTTAAGCGAATCCGTAATGAAAGTAGTGAAAGAAGCTTTATTACTATTTCAACCAAGCGGATCATTCCAAAGGTACAGGCTCCTATTGAAAAAACCAGTTTTATTCCCAAAGAGGTATTTATTAAAAGCCTACAGCATTATTCAAGAAATAAATTCACTGTTTGGCTTTCTTCATTGTTTGGGTATAAAATTACAGATAGACTTATACGGCAATTTTGCATTGGCACCAGTAAGTATTGGCCTGGAGCTACAGTCTTCTGGCAGATTGATAGTCATTTACAAATTCGTACCGGAAAAGTTATGTTATATAATAATCAAACCGGGAAAAGAATAAAAGAACCATCTAATCATATCCATTGGGTGCATTCAATGATCAACAAATCAGACTATCAACTATGTCAATGTTTGTTCGGTGAACATCAGCTGCATGGTAAAACAAAAATGAAAGTAGGCATTGTTGAAAGTGAAAAAACAGCAATCATTGCTAGTGTATATATTCCTGAGTATGTCTGGTTAGCCACAGGTTCATCCGCTAACTTAAACAAGATTAATCCAAAAGTATTATCTGGCCATAAAATAACTTTATTTCCAGACTTAAAAGTATATGACAGATGGAATGGCTTTGCAAAGAGTTTGGCAGCAAGCTGTAAGATAAAAGTATCTGACTTATTGGAAAATAATGCTACAGCAGAACAGAGAACAAATGGACTAGACTTAGCAGATTATTTAATAAAAAGAGATAAAGATTTTGGGTGGGCTTTATCCGATGATGGTTATCCACTCTTTTGGGATGAATAATCAAGAAACTCTTATTTAGGGGTACAGCTATGCCAGGATATTCTAACCCTATTGTGAAGAAAACTTAGTTGAGCTTTCTTCAAATTAATCATTCTAAAGCAATAAGATATGATTTTAGTACCGTATTAAGGTACTTCAATTGAACTATAGACCTTAAACTGGTAGTCTTACAACATAATATGACAAAATATAACATTTTTTTCCTGTTAATAACATTCAATTATCTGTTTACAGATAGTGTACACTTGTATACAAGTTGTAAATATGGGTGCACAACTAGTGAACAGCTGTTAACCATTATTCACACCCTGTAAACAGCTTGTGAATACTATGTGAACAATCATTTTGCCTAAAGAAAACCTTTATAATGTGTAAATATACTTATTTGATGGTGAGAAATTAGTCTGTAAACGATAGAAGCCTCCCAATTAGAAGCATTTTATACCCAATGCTAGAATGCTTATAAGCCTTCCGCCTAACGTCCGAGACGCTTTGGGTAGTACAAAAGCAATAATTTCAAATGTTATTTAATAATTAAATCAACCAGTTATCTATGAAAACTAAATTTTATCATGTCAGCCATCTAGACAATAAGAATTCTATTGCTTCCACTGGCCTTAAAGCAAATGAAGATGGAGAAATATTATTATATGATACATGGGCGCTTACACTGCGTAGGGATCCAAAAGCCAGAGTAGTAGTTGGAGATTTCATTGCGCTAAAACAAATAGACTGTAAAGAATACATAGTTGTAGAGATAGATCCAAGAGGTATCTTTCTAGAGTTGATACCAGATGACGGAGGTGATATGGCGGCAAGGTATCAGTTTATTTTAAAGCAAAAACAAATTGACAGGAGTTACTGTAAAGTCTTAGGAAGACGCAAGGTAGATTTTATACAAATGTTAAAGTTTAATCTAGCCTTGTATCCTGGGGTACACACTGATGAATTTATAATGCAAGAGGTTTTAAAAATTCATATAATGAATAAGCGCCTTCTTTGAAGCTGCAGAATTGTCTAATTTTATAGATCAGTTTTTTATATAAATAATGCATTTGAAATAGATCTGTTATTCTACAGGTAAGTAGAACCAAAATAAAAACCGGTATTCTATAAAGAATACCGGTTTAAAACAACGAGCAGATGCCGTTCTTTTCAGAACTGCCCTCTCTCTACGTCCGGAACGCCTTTGTTTATGAAAAGATAATAAGATTGAAGTAAATCTAAAATCAAAGTTTATTATCAGGACTATTAAGGATGTATTTTATTATCTATCTCTGAAAAAAAATCCTGTAAGCTAATTCCTAAATATTTACAGATTGCATCCAAAGTACTCAAGGTAACATTGATCTGACCGGTTTCTATCCTGGCTAAATGGATTCTGGTATCATTATAAAATACCTCCTGAGTGATATGACGAGCCTCACGCAGCTTTTTTATTCTAGCTGCTACTTCATCAATCAATGCCTGATTTCGCATGTGCCTCATAACAAGGAGGCAAGCTGAGTAAAAATGTAAAAAATATTAATGACATATTTGTCAGTAACAAAATCTGTTTCTACTTTTAATTCATTCTTCCCTGAGATAATAACCATCATCAGTTCATCTCAATGGATATTTTAATTCTTAACTAATAATCACGCACTTGTATGCCTTCCACTATTCGTTTCTATGGCGGTAACTACACAGATCATACTTTTTTGAAACTCTACCAGACTACTATTCTCAAAGCAGATGATTATTCATGTGTATTTACTGAAAATACTCCTACCCAACTTAGGATGTATTATCTCTCCCATGTGACTGATACCAGTTTACTCCTGGTAACTAAAGATGAATGTGGGCAGATAGAACGAAACAAGTTTAATGCAGAATATGAGAATGATTATGCTATTAAACAAGCAATGGGTTTAAAGCTAGCACAAGTTGTTGTGACTGATTATACCCAACCTACAAATATCGTCGATAGAGATAAAGTAATAATGGATATTAGACAATATACCATTGAAAAAATTAAAAATGCAGGAGCTACCTCAGCAACTTGCAGGTATTATGCTGACCTTGTTGAAGGGGCTTTTTTAGGTAGTACTGGCCCGGAAGGAATATATTCTATTGATGGATTTGTGATTGCTGATCGTAGTTTTGTTTCTAGCTGGAAAACAGTTTTACTTCAACTTAAGAAACTTATGGACTTAGATATAATTACTTATCAAACTTTTAATAAAGGTGAAGCAGTATTGAAATTCAATAAAATATTCCTGAATTATAATCAATTGATTGCCCCCAAATTTTTTGATTCCTTTACTTTCTAACTAGCCTAGATCACTAATAACAAGCTAGGCAAGGTGGATTATTTGTGGCAAAAAAAGTATATGCCAAAATATGACCTTTTTAGCCATCTAGAAACAGCTATTTTATATAAAAATGTGTGGCACGAAAAGTTATAACTTTTATTGCCACAGAACCAAAGTTCAACCATTTGTTAAACAACCTAAATTATTAGGCTTTATCATTTTCTCTGAAGTCGCCTTAATTTTCAATTAAGATGTTTATTTATTTGGGCAGTAGCAGCGATCTTTCAGATTGGATCAGGTCATGGAGTTCTGCTACTTCTATAAGCCACCTATTGAACTGTTTGTCAGAAATGCCATAAGCTTTTGCTAGTTCTTTTCGTGACTTTATCCCTTATAAATTGATTTACTGTTCATCGCAACTGCCTATCTTCTAACATTCTAATATATTTTAAAAATGATAATGAGATTAATAATAAAGGTTAGGGGTTCGAAGCTTAAATAATATTGCTAAAAATCAAAACAATAGCTTTTTTCAAAATATGAACTTTGCATCTTTTAATAGAAAAGATCCCGAGCGGATTCGAACTAATTATCAATAATTTATACCAATTTATCAAAAATGCCTTTAATTTTAAAATATAAGGCATTTTTGTATTGTGCTTTATATCATGTGATAGTAATTTACATAAGTTTACTATCCACTTTACTATCCACTAAAATTAATTTGTTACATTTACAGTATCTACTGATACTGTACTTATGGCAACTATTAAACTCATTCAAAGACCCGACTTGGTAAAAAAAGCTGACGGTAATCCAACTACCATATATGCAGCATATTGCTATAAAGAGATAACGAAAAGGTTCAACACAGGTGAGAAGGTGGAGAATGCTTATTGGAGCGAGAAAGACCAGCAGGTCAAACTCTCCTATGTGAAAGCAAAAGGCAAAGAGCATGAAAAAGAGCGGGAGAGGTTCAGAAGAAATATAAACTCCAATATTTTAAAATTTAAATCAACCTTGGAAGATATCATCAGCAAAGCACACTATAGTGGTATAGAACCTACTCACGCGTATGTGGAAGAGCAGTTGAAATTAATTGAATTTAAGGAGCCAGAAGAGGAAAAAAAAGATTTCTACGCTTTGTATGATCAGTATCTGGAAGAAAATAAAAATAAAAAGGCTAAAGGTACGCTAACTCAGCAGCGTGGAACTTTAAACCATATTAGGAATTTTGAGAAAGCCAAAAAGTATAAAATTACTTTGGAATCCATTGATTTAAACTTCTACAGCAAATTTACCGACTACTTGATAAGTCACGAGCATCAGGCGCCCAATACCATTGGTAAACATATCAAGCATATAAAAGCTTTTTTGAATGACTTAACAGATAAAGGAATTAATACCAACGTTACCTATAAGAGTAAAAAGTTCAAGAAAACGTCAGTTCCAACTCATTTTACCTATTTAACTCAGCAGGAGTTAGACATACTCTTTACATTTGATTTATCTAACAAACCAAAGCTAGACCGGACAAGAGATTTGTTTGTATTTGAATGTGTAACCGGATTACGCTACTCAGATATCGAAAATCTAAAGGCAGTAAATATCAAGAAAAAAAATCAATGAGAGTGGCGATGAAATTTGCTATCTTGAGTATACCACTATCAAAACCCGAGACAAATTAATTGCCAATCTCAATTCGTACAGCCTTCCAATATTACAAAAAAACAAAGGTACCCTGCCAAAAGCTGTGAGCAACCAGAAAGCCAATGATGCATTGAAGGAGTTATGCAAATATTGTGGTATCAACTCTCCTGAGCAAAAGGTGAAATATATTGGAAATAAAAGGATAGAGGAAACACTACCAAAATTTGAATTAATTTCTACACATACTGCCAGGCGTACATTTATTACATTGTCTCTTGAGCAAGGTATCAGGCCAGAGATAATCATGCAGCGTACTGGTCATAAAGACATCAAAACCATGATGAAGTATGTAAAAATTACCAGTAAAATAGCTGAAATGGAGATGTCACGAGCTTGGGGGAATGCTCCGAAGTTTCTTGATTAAAAATTTGCCATAATTAACCAATAAATATTCAACTTATCTAAGCTTTATACAGAAGCAGTGGGATTGGAATATTGTTTGTAAAATATTCTACATTAACATATTATGGTACTTTATTTTATAGAGGTGAAACATTTATTAAGATCGTTCAACAAAACTGTTTATAAAAAATTTAATTACTTCTTAACATTGGCTATATCTTGTTAGCAGGTGTCCTTTTTCGTACGTGCCGTGTTGCACTGTCAGCTGGTGTCTGGTCGTATTCTGTCAAAATGATTTTCAGCCGTGGGTTATGGGGTTGCAAGGTTTTGTTTTATTGAAAGGTGAGAATTTTTTGTTTTTAATTTTTTTATTGAGTGGGAGAAAAAATACACTCTCGCAAGCTGTGGTTACAGTGTTGGCTTGTAGCGGTTTACAAAAGTACTTTTTGTGAGACATTCTAATTTTTCTGTGAAGGCGAATTTACCGGTGAAATAGCGACGAGAGGAATACCTTCCGGCATTACTTTCGGGTTAGCACCTTGTAAAAACGGAGTGTTAAGAAATCTAATCTCTGCATCCAAACCAGCAATATTCTTCAATGTATCTTTGTACTGGTTTGTAAAACTTTTTTCTCCGGTTCTCCGATTAGGAACATAAGTTGGCTCAACAGGATCAAGCCATGCGACACGCTTCTTATCAGGAAAGTGAAACTTTATTCTTTGAAGTTGTTCTACTATGGTACTCATAAAGTTCTTCCCCGTTTTTACTTCATGAATTGTATTATTATATTCCACATCAATTTCGCCAATTTCTTTAAGACCAAACATTGGCTTGTTAAATGACATCATTGATTTTGAAGCCCCTTCTGAGAGCAATTGTTGTCCTACTCTATTCTCAATCAAGCCTGTCCTGAATTGGTCGATTTTACCATCATACACCTTTCCAATAGCCTTTGCGTCACGTACATTACCTGATTTAACATTTGCAGCCCATTCATTTAACCCCACTCTTAGCACCATTGTATTGGCTGCTTCTACGGTCTGTAAACCGATCATTGGAAGTCTACTAGATCTTGGCAGCTTATTAAACCCGCTTTTCAGCGACTTTAAGGGAAGAATAGAAGAAGCTATATCAAACCACCCAGTCACACTGTTTCCTTTTCTAATCTCTGCGTCCCCATTTACAACACCAATTAGAGCTAACGGCACTAGAATTTCCGGCAATAATACTGCAATAGGTGCCAGCACACTCCCATAGAGTGCACCATCCTGCACTTCTACCCAATCAATTCCTGACTTAATATTTCCATTTTCATCTTTGTAGCCTTCTGCAATTTGGATGGATTGACGAATCAAACTGAAACCACCCCCAACCATAGCACCACTTGATGCCACTGCCAGCAAACCAACGACCAAAGGAATAACCATCCCATTGGAATCAGTATTTGAAACAGGATTATGCTTACAGAATAAACTATTATTTGAACTATTATAATATTCAAATATATCCCTTTGCATAAACAATCCTACTTCACAGTCATAAACCCTCTTCCTAAAATCATATTTCTCTATTACATTTAAGAAAGGTCTCCCGCTAAAAAGAATATCAACTTGTGAATTTGATAAAGCAATTAAGTTTTTTCCTGAATCGAAAACAGTTGGTATTCCAAAAGATTTGAAATCATAGTACTGAAGTATATTACCACTGTTACCAGTAGTGCTGTTTAGTGAAAGAGTGCTGTTTTGATGATAAAAGAAGTTAGTGACTCCCTTGCTTTGCACAATATACTCATCTAATCCAATCCCAAATGCATTTTGAACTATAGATGCGTTCTGTTTTTCATGTATAGAACGAGTTCCGTCATAAAAAAAAAGCTTTAATTTCCTACCTTCCTTTCTTTCAATAATCCTCCCTGTGGCATCATAAACATGCTCAAGAACAACAGTGTTATCCGTCCTACTAACAACTTTTACTAAATTATCTAGTGCATCATAAAAATAATTGAATAAATCGTCAGACGTTCTATTCCCGTTTTTATCATAAGTGTAATTGATATTAGCTCCGCCTATAACACTTGTTAGTTGTAAGAGGTTGTTGTAATTGGCACTGTATTGAACACCATCAATTTCCCAGATTGTCCTCTTGTCGTTATCTGTAAGGGTATATTTTTCTTTGTGGACGGCAGCATTTATATTTATGCTACTAAGAAAATTATCTATTGCAGCATGATTATTTAAATTGTTTGAAACAGCAGCATTGACGCCGGTATAACTTTCTGTCAGGCGACTTAATTCATCATAATTGAAGAACTTATTCGTTTGTGGCAAGGATTTTCTTAGAATTATTCTCTTCCTTTTTTCCCTATCATATAAGTATTGCTCCCCGTCAATTATATTACCTGTTCTATCCTTAACATCAAAGGCGGCGAGCCTGCCTTCAATATCGTAAATATATTCAGTAACAGTATTGTTGGCATATTTTTTACTTTTCAGAAACAGCCCTTCATAGCTTAATTGGGATAAAATACTTCCTTCGGCAAAATCACTTATAAGGCAATTAGCGGTTCCTTTCTTTTCAAAAATAACCTCTTTAACTCTGCCCAATTTATCCATTTTGTATTTATCAATTCTTCCATCAGGAAAAGTTAGGGCAACATGATTATTGACGTCGTCAAAAGCTCTTTTAACTGTTTCCGTTCCCTGTTTTTCTTCAATAATTCGATTAAATGCATCAAATTTTCTAGTAATCCTATGAGTTCCCCTTAATAATACATTGTTTCTGCCTAAGGCATCATAACCATAGCTGATTGAAGGAGTTAAAAGAGCCCCGCCATTTACCTGAAAATCTATTTGCGTGAGCTGACCAGCATTATTATAAGTGAAGTCAGATATTGTTCCGTTGCAATCTTTCTCCGCTTTTAAGTAACCATTGGAATTATATTCTTTCGTTATTGTTGAGCCATCAGGATATTCCGTTTTTATAAGACTGCCTCTTTCATCATATAAATATCGGGTAATATTGTTTTCAGCATCCTGGTAGGAAATCAATCTGCCAATTAAATCCCTATTCCATTGATTAATTTGATGCTCTACGGCACTTCTTACCAAACATGATTTTATGGTCTCACCGTTAATGTCGTAATATAAATTAACTTGCTGACCCAACGCGTTAATCACACCCGTTTTTAAGTTTCTATCATCATAAATAAATGAGACAGTATTTCCCAATGGGTCAGTTGTTGCTATTGGGCGATTTCTTTTATCGTAAACTACTTGTTGCTTTATAGAAATATTATTTCCGTTCAAAATTGTTTGTGTCCTAGTGGAGTTTAAATTTCCATTGGCATCAAAAGAAGTCGTTTGTTGGTTTCCTAAAGGGTCAGTAATTCCAATGGTTCTTCCTATTCTATCATAGTCAATTGTAGTTGCATTATTCTGATGATTTATAGTTTTTATGGTAAGATCGTCTTTGTCATAAAAAACCTGAGAGGTTAACCCGTTAATGTCAGATTTTATTAGTCGCCCTCTTTCATCATAAGTAAAATTCTGCGTTTGAACCATGGTTCCCGTAGCATCTTTGATTATTTTTTGTATAACTTCGTCTCTTACTCCTCTTCTAATAATGTTTCCTGTCAACGGGTCAACTTCATCATAAAAATATTCTTCAGTAACTCCTACATGATTTGTTTTTGATTTTAATCGAGTAAATGAATCATCATAGTAATAAATTTCTACCGGTCCATCTGGGTATGTTACTTTATCAAGATTCCCCATCCTATCATAGTGATATTTTGTTTTTAAGGGATATTCAGCACTTGAAAACTTTATTTCCTCTAATATCAAGCTTCTGTCATCATATTTATACCTGAATTCTTGTCCAATAGAATTGACAATCATTATAGGGTTGCCAAAAAAATCCCTCTGAATTTTCGTAACCTGCGGAAACTCCGTGTTTATATATTTCCTGACCTCAACCAACCATGATGCAACATCATACAGATATTCATTGATTATAAATCCATCGTTCAAAACTGAATCTGAATAACTTCCTTTAGGCAGATACTCTCTTGTTATTTTGCGGTCTTCATTATACTCAAATTTGTAAGTGGCTCTTTTACCATTTATAGAAGGCAACTCTGTTTTTACCAATTGCCCAATCAAATTATGCTCAAACAAAGTATCATTTCCTAATCCGTCTATGATCCTTTTAATATTTCCCAGTGCGTCATATTCAAATGAATTGATTAATGGACTTACATTGTCATGAGCAGTTATTTTTTTTACTAACCCTGCACCTTTACCATGCAAATAATATTTATAAGTTTTCTTTCTTCTTTCAGGAGTAAGTTCTTCTATTAATTGCCCTTTATTGTCATATTTGAATTTAGCTTCACAATTATTCTGGAGTGTACCATCAGGTAAAGTTGAGTCAGGGTATTTGATTTTTACTAAATTGCCGCTTGTGGCTAATGGGTTAACTTCATGTTCGTAAACGAACTCGGTTATGTTATGATTTTCGTCCTCTACTGTTTTAATTTTTTGATATAAGGGCTCGTATGTGAACTTGCTAATAGTTCTTGAAATCAATGTTGATGGCTGACTTTGTCTGTCTATTTGCAACAGGTTACCAGCCTGGCTAATGTCTGAGAGTGGGATGTTTGGGTCATACTCATAATATTTATAAAAATCAGCCATACCATTGGCATAATACATTTTGGTGAGTTGCCCATTTTGATTATACCTGTATGATTGTGCCCACACCCTGTATGAACCATCTGCACATAACCTAAATCTTTCATCAAGCAAGTTGCCACGAAAATTATAAGTAAGAACTTTTAAAGGTCTGTTAGGTTCATAAAATTCGGTTTGCAAATAAGCATCATTAACATACTCATCAAAAGGAGGGATGTAACGGATGTTGGTGTATTTAAACAAATATTCTCCACCCATGAAGTATTGTTTCACCACACGGTTGAAACTATCATCAGTTGTGTCTATTCCATAAAGATTCTCGACAATGGTTTGTCCCTTTGCGTCAATTACTCTTAGAATATTGTTCCTCAATTCGGGTAATGGCTGGTAGTCGTCATATTCATAACAAGTCATCAACCCATTTGGGAAGTCAGGAGTTGGAAATGTGATGACAGCGCAAAGTTGCTCAATATTATGAGCATGCATGTATTTTATTGCTACAGGAGGTTTTCTGGGTTCCTGCAAAAGTTCCAGCTGCGAAAATTCCGGCTGCAAAAATTCCGGCTGCAATTCTTCCAGTAAATCGCAATTACCATATATGAAATTTATTCGTCTGCCAACTGTATCAACAACTGTAACAAGTTGGTTTTTGTTATTATAAATTAACTGCTGATAATTGTTATTTGTATCTTCAATTTTTACGAGTGGAATTCTTTCGAAACCTGAATCTTTGAAATACCATTTTATGCCTCCTTTGAACGTCAGTATATAATCAAATGCCGGTATTAGCCCTTGTTGTCTTTCAAGTTTTGCAAAAACTCCTCTTGGCGGGTTGTAAAGTAATGAATCACCAGAGTCAGAGTAAATGTCTTCCTGCAAACTTCCAGTACTTACTGCAATAGAGCCATTATTTAATTCTCTCAAATAAACATTGTAGTTATGATCCCAGTTATATCCAAAAGGGCCAAAAAATGTTCTACCGCTTTTGTATGTCCGAACAAAGGTGAAAGGGAAACCGATAGACGGTAATTCAAAATCAATTTTCTCTAAATAGAACTCCCCAGTAAATGGATTAACGGGGTCAGCAACTTTTGGTGTTTGTTTCTCTTCATCTTTTGACCTTTTTTCAGCTTCACCAGTAGGTGGTGCTTGGGGAGGGGGGGTAGAAGGGTCAATGTCAGGTGTTTTTTTAATTGCAGTGACAACAGCTTCATCTTCAGATATACTAGTCTCAAAATCATAAAGATCGGAAGCATCTTCAATATGGCTTATGTTTCCATCTTTTGTTGCAGGATCTAGATTTGTTTTCGTATCATGAGCAATATTTAACTTTTTTACTCCAGTTATATAATTTGGTGCTTGTACAGTTGCCTGGCGAAGTGCCTCATTAATCGAACGAGTTTGGGTTACCTGTGCATTTGGATTATTTAAAAGTGAATTATACGAATCAAGGAAATCTTCTGCCCCCTGTTGACTCGTAGATGCTACCCCCCTGAAAGTTTTACTTTCCCCTGGTTGCAGAACTGTATTCGAATCAATTCTAACAGGATGGTCAGTATCATTTGTATAAGTCCAAGTCCAAGTCGTAAAATCGAGATTGTCCATTATTGGTTTTTACTATCAACAGGTTTGGTTTTTAATAGCTCAAATTTCTTTAATCCAAATTTCTTCAAAAGAGATAATTCATTACTTGATAACAAATCTTTTAATGAGAAATTTTCAGGAATTTTTTTCATCACGTCTGCATTAATTAACTCAGATTGATGAGCCGGAGATTCCAAAATATCTTTTGGTAAAATCTGCAATAATCTTTTTTTGAAGGTGTTTTGATTGAAGATAATATACGGATGCGGAATCATTTCTTAACAATGAATCAGATGCAGAAATCATTGAGTTATGAATCATTCTAATAATGCCTTTCTTGAAAGGGAAATCATTTCTTGACCTAGAATTTGATTGTTTTATATTTGGTCTTAAAGGGTCTTTATCAAATGCGTCTGGAATTTCATAAAGTGGAGTAATATCAAATGGAACTTCAACAACTTTCCCTTCAAGCGGACTAGTCGGCACCTTAGCACTCTTTCCTTTAATCAACTTAGTCAGTACCTGAGCATACTTTCCTTTAAGCGACTTAGTCAGTACCTGAGCATACTTTCCTTCAAGCGGACTAGTTGGCGTCTCAACAACATCTGGATTAATAGGTCTTCCAAAAGTAACATCATTACCTTCAATACATTCTTTATAAGTAATGCGAGTACACAATTTCCGTTGGGTTATTAGAATGTCTGAATTATCAGCATAAGTATTTTTTTCACTTGGTTTCTTAACATAACCAGTGTACTTCCTATGAATTATTGTGTCTTTTCTATATGCTGTATCAGGTCGAATTTTATAATCCACAACTAATTGGTCGCCAGAATAATAAAAATTTGTTCTTATAATTTGTGGTGGTGCACTTGGAGAGTAAACTCGTTGTTCTTTCCCACTATCATCATCCAGTTTTTCTTCCAAAATGTCTTTTTCATGATCTATCACAAAACCTTCATTAACATACGGGTTTGTTTTTTGCCTAGTATCTTCTATAACTTCAGGCTCCCTGAAATCAATAATAAAATTCAAGCCTTCTTTAAATCCAGCAGTATCTCTTATGGTAAGAGTAAACGCTTTCTCTTCCGGTGGAGGAGTTACATCAATATCCAATGAGTTTTCTGGGAAATGACCGGTTTGCAGAAAAGTATCAACATTTAATACAGGCTGATCTTGATTTCTTAATACTATGAAAAAGAAGTCTTGAATGCCTTCAATAACTCTTAAACCTTGTACAAAAGTTCTTCTATTGGTAGGTTGCAAAATATGCGGCCGGGGCAACATTACAAAAGAAGCCCTATTTGTGCCACTATGGTAGCCAGTCAATAAATTATACATTTGGCTTAATTGCGTTGTGGTGGATTGTCCTTCTCTACGCTCACGGGAAGCATCTGTTGTTATTCCCCAATTTCTTTGGTCAGTTTCTGTTCTTACTTGTCCTGTATCTCCACGAATCTCTCCAGGCGAACCTTCACTAACGCTGCCTACACCTGCTACTTCTGCACTTTTCTCAGGAATTCTTATTGTTGCTCCAGCATTCCAAGAACTTTGTGTTTGGTCAGTTGTACCAAATGATTTGTTTGTTGAAACTTTACCAATGGAAGATGTAAGAACCTCTCCTGTCTCGGTAGCTGCCTGATAAAAATCTCTAACCTTCGGTTCAAAATCAATAATGCGAGGGTATTTAGTTAATTCGTTTACATCAGCTTTTTCTGGGTGAACTGATACATTTAGTAATACTCCATAGCATCCTAGATAAGACCCCGCTTGTATAAAATTTTCAATTTTGGAATAATCTATTCCTTCTACAGAACTAAGGAGATCTGCTATTTGCTGTTTTTCATCACCTGTTGGTTGATAGCCAGTAATACTACAACTTACTTTCAGATATGTTATCTGTTTACCACATTTTGAATATTCCTCAGGAATATCTTCTTTCTTAGGCTCATAAGTGTAAATTGCAATAGATGACTGAAAAGGTGGAGGCGTTTTTTTATCACAAAAAGTTTTATCCATCATGTCCGTACTACAGTTAACAAATGTCCACGGAATATCTATTGGTAAGTTCAATCTGAAATTTGACATATGCTATAAATTTATTCGTAATACAATTTTTGTACTATTTTTAGAAAAAAAGGTCAAAAGATGAAGAGAAACAAACACCAAAAGTTGCTGACCCCGTTAATCCATTTACTGGGGAGTTCTATTTAGAGAAAATTGATTTTGAATTACCGTCTATCGGT
>Ga0181459_100110_pt1 | contig 14942 bp, 10 predicted proteins | sample InSIn2SAF170_FD_119060 | JGI IMG/M metagenome (GOLD analysis project Ga0181459, IMG submission 119060) | Clean room microbial communities from NASA Spacecraft Assembly Facility at Jet Propulsion Laboratory, Pasadena, California, USA -... ...
ATAAGTGATATGAGGTTTTTTCTCGACACTTCTTTTTGGGTAGAAGTTATAATTGACATGTGGATATTATGTATGGTTTATAGAGTGACTCTCCCTCTTATACACCTATGGTGAAAAAACAAAGTGACCCAGAGTAGAGAAAACTAACTTACAATTAATAACGATATGACCAAGAAAAAACCAAACCAATGAGTGAATAAAATGCAACCATACAATGAAAATCTAAGGAGGGTACAATGAAAACAAACCTCCTTGTAGTCTAGCATAAACCTTGCTTTTCCACCATGAACAAATTAATGATTGTGGATTTATACCAACAACAACCAAAACACAGTCTTTCTGCCACCCTGGGTCCATGACTATGCCTATATAACATGGCGCAAACATGAGAGGTTGGGCTTGTTGAGTGAGGTGGGTAGCAAGAGTGCTCATTATGGTGAGACAAGTGTACAGTTCAAACCAATAATCTACTATCCCAAAAAACTTCGGCATGATAAGCTCATGAATAAGCTTTCCCTGGCTATTAGGAAATTCTCCATCCACAACCAATCCACCATGAGAGGGGCGACCCATCTCAGAATAGACAAAATGAATTTCATAGAACACTTTCGTACTTATAACCACATCCCTCCACCTGCTCGAATTTAAGATAATCAGACTTGGGTAGGTGTAGCATGATTTGGAAATCATGGGACCACCATGCAAGGGGCATGCATAGCCAGGTGTAGAGCAAGGCTCTAATGACAAGGGTCGTCACTCTATAAACCATACATAATATCCACATGTCAATTATAACTTCTACCCAAAAAGAAGTGTCGAGAAAAAACCTCATATCACTTATACCATATATCAAACACCAATAATTGTGAGAACACCCCATTAAAAACGTTTACTTCCCCTAAAAATTTGTCATATTCCCTATGCATGATTTCTTGTAAATCCTTTATAAATCTCCTTACGTAAATCAAATTATATATATAATAGTTAAATTAAATTTGATATAAATAAATTATACTAATAAAAAACAATGAAATTAATATTAATTTCTAAATAAATAAAGTTATTGTTTTATTTGATCAATAAAACATGTTATTGTAGGTCAATCATATGAATAACAGGCATAAATATATCTCCTTACGTAAATATATATATATATATTAAAGTTGATATAAATAAATTATACTAATAAAAAAAACAACGAAATTAATATTAATTTGTAAATAAACAAAATTATTATTATTAGATAAATAAAATGTGTTAATGTACATCGATCATACGAATAATGGGCATAAATATATAGCTAAATGAATTTATACGTTATAAGGAAAATTTAAGCTGGATACGGAGGAATAATGTTAGGGCATAGGATATTTACACTCCATAAAAAAAAAATGTTAATAAGATTAATAGGTATTGAGTTTGAAATATAGATAAATATGATATAAAAGTTGGCATATGCTTCAATTAAGTGGAATTTTTGTATCATGTAAATAGATAATGCTGATGATCACAAAAGTTGCTAGACATCTAAATAAAATAAAATAATGATAGGATTAATAGGTATTGAGTTTGAAATATAGATAAATATGATATAAAAGTTGGCATATGCTTCAATTAAGTGGAATTTTTGTATCATGTAAATAGATAATGTTGATGATCACAAAAGTTGCTAGACATCTAAATAAAATAAAATAATGATAAAGCTATATACATTTAATTAGTCAATTTGGTATAGATTAAAAAAAAATGTTTATTGAAGTGGTAAATTTGTTCGGATGATAAAAAATTGTTGGAATTTGGTTTTTTTTTCTTAAAAAATCTAACAATATAAGTCTTTGAATCTTGTTTTTTTATGGTGGAAATAAATTCAGCACCCTCAAAAACCTTTAAACACCCAAATCCTAAAACATGAAAAGTGTAACCCAGATTTCCCAAAAAATTTATCATATTTTATCAAAATCTTATTAAATCTTTATTATTTTTCAAATAAATTTAAAACCTCATTAAACTACCCTTTAAAAAAATACAAAAATATAATATACATTATTAAGCAACTCAATATGCTTAAAGAAAATACAAAAATATAATATACCTTAAACAAGTCAATGGGTGACAAGATACCTAAACAAAAGTTGGTATAGGCCTCACCCAACTTAAAGGTAAGTACAAAGGTATATATACCTTAAAGAAGTCAATATGTGATAAGATACATAAACAAAGTTGGTATAGGCCTCACCCAACTTAAAGGTAATGCTTTTGAGTTTATTATACAAATAAAAGATCATGAAGATAGTGTGTATAAAGGCCTCCCAGCCGTTATGTGGAATTATGAGTAGGAGAGAGAATAAAAGGAAGTAAAAAAAATTGATGGATTTACTTGTTTGAAAGTGTGGAAGTTTTTAAATGATGATTATGTTTTATTTGAGATTTGATTGAAAATTGAAAATTTTGTAATTTAAAAGCTGGTATTTTACCATTTGAAAATAATTGATAGCAACGTTAAAATTTTCATCGGATTTTGGAATGATGAGTTTAGTGGGTTGAAAGTGAAGCTACAGAAGTTGATAATGACCCTTTTGTCGGGAGTGACGGCATTATCATCTATTTTGATTTGTAGGTGCACCACACTCCTTACCTATCATGGATGGATTCACGTTCCATTCCCATACCCATAACCATACCTATGCATTCAATATTTCCATTATTCTCCATCTCTCACCATTACATTACTAAATACTTTCTATTTTCATCATTGAAAACAAACGCAAAATGCCTAATGACTCTTTTGTGAGCACAATTTTTTTTTGCGATAATGGTAGTATAAAAAGAGAGTAGTAAGCTAGAAAATTTATTGTAATTTAGTTGTCAAATCAATAATAGAATATCTATTATTGATTGCTTTACGTAAATGTGAGTTGATTCATTATTGTTATTCAAAAAAAACTGTAATATTTAGAATTATTTGTTGGTGGTTCGTAAGTGGGTAAGTTTTGACTTTGAGTACAAGTCTTTGGGTCTTGAGAAATTAACATATTTCTTTATGTCTGAAGAAAACTAACTCTTAGCCAAGCAGAAATAGTTTTAAGGCATGCATCGGAGCCGAAATTATAATGCATGTGTTCTATTAATTATAGTTGGACTTATCTTATGAGAGAAATAAATTTCACTGATCATTGCTACTTGGTCTTATTTTTCTTGGACAAATCTCACATGAAATCTTTTTAGAATCATGCAATAGATACAGAATAAAACTATTTTTTCTTTCAAATTCTTTTGTGGTGACTCCTTCTATTTTGCATACAATGAACTTCACTAAAGTGAATCTGTAATTGATGGCACATAATAAACTTAAGAGAAGTGGATCTGTAATTGATGGCACACAGTAAACTTAAATGAGGGCACCCATGAGGTGTAGACCAATTGGTTTGTGTGGGGTTTAGTCCTCATCATGACACAGGATCAAATGTCATGGGGAGGGGTTGAGGATAGGCTTCTATTTTTAGAGGGAATTAAACTATTCCAATGGGCGTCCAAACTCAATCAAACTTCACACAATCCTAATAATAACATCTCACTAGTAGGCAGATCATTATTCCATCTAACATTGAAGTTGACCCAACCTAAACTTGACCTAATTTGAAAAAGAAAACACCAACCCCACTTAAATCAGAATCAATCGTTGGCACTGTCAAATTAAGTGAGGTGGATCAGCCATCGATGCCCTTGATGGGCATTACAACCCTTAACTTAAGTGAGGTGGATCAGCAATCGATGCCCTTGATGGGCATTACAACCCTTAACTTATCTGGTTGCAAAAATATTGAGTGCCTCCTCACAAAGCAGACCAGATTGGACCCATGTCCAGTACTAGAATCTTTGGCGCCCTTGTTCAAATCTGCCTCGAAAACATTACTTAGAAACTTCATTACAGAATCAAAGGCGTATTGGTAGCGCTGTTTTGTTTTAATTGGTTTTTTTTAAGGCCTCAGGTTAGACTCTCTTTTTACGATCTATGACAGATCTGAACAGGTAAATGATTAAACCCATTGGGTCCCTGCGTGGATCGTCCATGCTGACTTTGTTTGTTTGGGCATGAGTAGCCAAATGAGTCACGGTACCGAGCAAATTGTAATTCCCGGATTGGCCTAATACCAGCTGTCTTAACCATTGCCTAAAGACATTGCCATAAAAGGTCAGTCAGGTAAATTCTTAAAAGAATATCACGTGCACAAAGACCCTATGCGACACCCAAGAAAAAGAATTCCCCCGAGGGAGAAGATCTAATAGATTTGACGGGAAATTACTTGAAAATACAAGAGAAAGAGGTCAGTGTTATGAAAGGATAGTTGTAACACTTGGGCATTTAAGGATATTTATGTAATTTTAAGTAAGTCTATAATTAATAATAATTAAATGTATTAGAAATTGAAAAAAAAAAATATTATCACTTCACTTTAAGTAAAATATACGATGATTACGCAAAGATTTAAATAGAAAAATTAGAGAGAAAAAAATTCTATATTAGAAAGAAAACAAGTGAAAGTAAGGGGACTCAAGATGACCATCCGAGGACAATTTCCTTCATCTCAAGCACCAATCATAACTAAAGAAAACAAAGTGATGCCAAAGGTTTAGGGAATATGTCTACAACTTCCTTTTTAGTAAGAAAATACTCTAAGTTAAGAACATCTTGGATGAGTTGTCGAATGAAATGCATGTGAATCTCAATGTGTTTTGTCCTTTGATGCTCCACTAGGTTGCAAGAAATGTGTGTGGAAATTTAATTATCAGACCAAAGTGTAGTGTTGAATGTCAAACTCTGCCATTAGCTATTGAAGCCAAAAAACTTTCTAACTAGCAAAAACTACAACATGATATTGGGTTTCTATAGAGGATAATGCAATTATTGATTACTTATCGCAAGACTAGATAATAGAAATGGAGATAAGAAAATAGACAAAGTCAAATGTGGTCTTTCAATCATCAACTAAACTAATGCAGTTAGAGTTAGTGAAATCCAAGCATTGAGAAGCAACAAAACTATACTAAATGCCAAAATTGGTAATACCTTGAATACACTTTAGAATTCACTTCATTTCCTACTAGTGGCCCTCATGAGGATCTTGAGAGAATCAAGAGACAAGCCCAATTGCAAAAGAGATGTTAGGACATGCATGACTCAAATATAGTAGACTCCCAATCATTGTGATACAACAAAGGAGTAAATGTGGTGAAAAGAAATTAGTAAAAAGGGTAATACCTAATTAAAATGGATTAGGTATTAGGCATAGGCTTACAATCAACCATGCCAAATCATTGAAGTAAATCAAGTGCATACTTACGCTGAAAAATGAAGATCCCTTTTAAATAATGAAAAATATATAGACCAACAAAATGCCATAGAAGATCTATATCTATCATATTAAACAGTTACGTCAATGCTTGTCAAAGACTCTAAATCATGGATGAAGAACTCATGATAATTAAATAATCCACATATGGAACAAAAATCAAGAGATTGGTGCCCTACCTCCAAGTGTAAACCTTAGGATCAAAATAAAAGCAATCGAGCCCTAAAGTAATTAAAAAAGTATCCATCTTGTCACAACAATCTTGAGGACCTTCTTTGAGACAATATAGTGAAAGCCAAAGCCTACAAAGAAGAGAATAATCTTACAAAAAACCATGAGGTTGCTCCATGTATATTTCCTCATTATGTCACAGTGTAGCTAAGTTTTCTTCACATCCATCTGGTAGAATGGCTAACCTTGGGGGGCAACATGACAAAGCACAAGATGTATGGAATTCATCTTGGAAATAGGGGCAAAGGTCTTGAAATAATAAATCCCTATAAGTTGTGAAATTTCTTAGCCATAAGACATGCCCTATGCTTTTCAAGAAAGTCATCTACTGCATATTGATTATGTAGTTATTTACAATGGACTATATTTCATCTCTTAAGAAAAGGAATGAGATCCCAAGTGTGATACTTCAACAAGGAAGAATATGTTGCTATCATGAAAGCATCCCTTTAAAGTATCCAAACAACATTAGTAAATTGTTGTGCAACATTTGAAATGGAATGACATCAAAAAGAGACACTGGTTTTTCATGACTATGTATGTCGAGGCTTGGAAGAAAAATAATTGAAATTAGTTAGCTCATAATCATAAGAATCAAGCCTCTTTTGTTCATGAAATATCCTCCTCAGTTGTTGTTCTTCATCTATTTGTTCCTGTTCAAGTTGTTCAGGTTCTGCTGATGTTGTTGACAAATTTTCTAGTGACTGATTTTCATCTCCAATAGTGTGATTTATAGTAACAAAATGTGCATCATATTCTTGTTCAATGAAATCAAAATTATTAGAATGATCTATACCATTGTTAACATGAAATTCTGTTAGAGGAATAGGAGAAAATGTGGGGTTGAAGTTCTCACTAGAAGGACATCACTTTGGAACGAGATATATTTAGAAATAGGATCGTAACCAACAAATATTAGTGGTTAGCTTTTCTTCTCCATAGTTTTTCACTTTTAATTTAGAATTAAAGTCCACATTGGGCTACCAAATACCTTAAGAGTAGAGACATTGAGATTAACATGCATCCAAACTTCCTCTAGAGGTATACGTATAAATTCCTTATGAGGAATTTGATTCTAAATGTAATTGACATAATTCACTACTTCAGCCTAGAAAGAAGATGTCAAGTTCTTGAACTTAATCATGCAATTTTCCATCTCTTTCAATGTCTAAATCTTTCTTTAGAAACATTATTTTATTCAAGGGTGTATGGAATAGAGCGTTGTGTTGAATGCCATGTTCTTTACAAAATCATTGGGTGTTTGATTGGCATACCCCCACTGTAGGTTTTAACCCTGTACAGAAATTACCTGCATACAAATTCTTAAACAAAGAAAATAAACAATGCGAGATCATAACACATAAAACACATATGCATAGAGATTTTCCCCTGGATCCAAAAACCGGGACTACCAACTTGATTTTTCATTATATTTATTTCAATGTTATAATACATATTTATACATGCCGAAGCATCCAATACCATGGACCGAAAAAAAAACCATCGTGTCCAAAACCATGGACCGAAAAACCATAGGTAGGTTCGCCCAACCTAATATAGGGTCCAAAAAAAAAAATCCCGGGGCATTGACCCCCCCGCTGCGCAGTCGGTGCAACGAAGGTGCGGCTCCACCCCCCCCGGTTCACTACGTAGGTTAGTCATGGAAAGAATATAACACAACCCAACACCCACCCCATCCCCCCAATGTTTGATTGAACACTTTAGAAGTTAGCAAAGACCTTAATCTTGTACTTAAGAAAATACACCCAAAAGTGATGTGAGAAGCCATCAATAAAAATAAATGCATACTTATAATCCAAATTAGATCATTATATTTTTTTTCCATTCATCTTGATGCTTTTATGGTGAAAAAAATAGAGAAATAAACTTATAGGGGTTGTTTTAGTGGTAGGACCCAATTTGGAGAATTGGGGTTAGAAAACTTCTAGGGCTAGTTTGAGGCTTTAGAATAATTTTTTGGGCTGTGTTATATGGTTGCAGATACAAAGAGGCATTCCATTCTTTGTATCTATCCTGGCAATATTTTCTCAACTATGGAACAAAATGCCCTCGAAAGAATGGAATGCCTCTTCTTCCTAGTGACCCGGTTATAACACAGACTAATAGCGTACTAGTGGTTAAGTTTGACTACATAAAATCTTAACTAGAGTTACAAAATAGACTATTCTAGAGTCTTTTACATCACAAACACATGGCTAGCACATTTTCCATGAATAATGGGGGTTGACGCACATCCTCCGGAACTATAGGTGTGAAAACAGGAAGGTCAACTTTTGAGTAGCATAAATTTTGCATACAGACTCTGATTGATGCGGTTATTGCATCGTTGGAAATCTATATGTGTGTAGAATAGCATAGGATGGTGCCACACTTTGGAAAAAAAAAATTACCCCCAAAAAATTTCGTTTAATGCCTCAAAACGCTCCCAAAAGGTTCCAGACCCCGTTTTGCCAAACTGGTTCCGCTAGTAAAAATAGTCACATGAGCTGAGTCCTCCACCTTTTCCACTCCAAATACATTGATATGGATGGAAAACAATATAATGATCCAATTCAGATCACAACTCCCCATTTTGGCAGGCTTTTGGTCCCCAAAATCTTTTACTGAATGAGGTGAGGAAATTTTTCCTCCACCTTCTCTCTGGTGTACCATTTAGATTTGCCTATAAGTTGTCCCTTCAACCCAATCCTCCAAATGTCTTATTTCCCTTGTCTTGTAGTTCAGGACCTCTTCTGCAAAATTTTATATTTTATCAACTTTTCCTAAGCATATGGTGTCAAATCCTCCACAAAAGGTAGGACCTTTTCCTATTTCTGATCTAGCATGGAAGGCTCATAGAGTTTCAAATTATCTACATTTATAACTAAGTAAATGTGGATATATGGTGGTAAATTGAGTCGATAAACATTATCACCAAAATTTTCCAGTATCTCAAAGGGACCATACCTTATAGCCTTGATTTTCTTACTAGGACCCTGCATCTTGTCCTTGTTCAGCTGTAGCCATACTATGTCTTCCACCTTGAATGATTTCTCTTTTCTGTGTTGATCATGCCTAACCTTATACTTCACCTGCGAATTTTGTAGTGTTTCATGTACCTGTAGATGGATATTCTTGATCTTCTATATAAAATTTTCAGCCCTCAAAGAATCTCTTGTAAGGTCTTCCTTCACTCCTCCTTATCACCCATACGCAATATCCAAAGGTGAAGGTTGAAAATATCCAAAACAAGTTTCAAATGGGGACTTTCATGTAGAAGTGTGGACTGCTTTGTTATAAGAATGTTTTATATATACCAGAATTCCATCCTAGGTCTTCAGATGCTTCTATTGTAACCCCTTAGAAGTTGCACCAAAGTCTTGTTGACTACTTACGTCTACCGATCTGTCTGTGGATGGAATGTTGTAGATCTCTTAAACTTTGTGTCCATCTTCTCCCACAATGTAGTCCATATTTCACTGATAAATATTGTTTGAAATGATGCTCCTTGCTATCCCAAAGTGTACCCAAACCTATCCAAAGATCAATTTTGTTGCTTCTTGTCTGTTGATGGTCTTTTTACATGGCATCAAAATAGACATCTTGTTGAACTTGTCAACTACCATGAACTAGTAGCCATGTCCCTTCCTGGTTGTCAGTAAACCTCCCACAAGTTCCATGGAAATGCATTCCCAATTATGAGTAGGTAGAATTAAAGGGTGATACATACCCTGTTTCATGTTGCTAGGCTTGCTGGTACAACAAAGCATACGTCATCTTATTAACCTAGATACTTTCTCTTACATCTTGGGCCAATACACATACCTATGCAAGTTAGCCACAATCTTCCCTACACCAGAGTGCCTTGCAACCTTGGAGGTGTGAGCCTCTCTAATCATCTACAAACACTCACCTTTAGGAGCACATAGTTTATCTACCCTATAGAGTAACCCATCCTCAAGATGGTAGTGAATGGTGTTGTCGCTATCGTGCACATAACTCTTGACTCTGCAACTATTGATACACCACCTTGAAGTACTCATCTTCTGAATATGCCTCTCTGTATGCATCATAGGTGAATGTATCCATGTGTATAAGAGTCCCAAAAGTTGTAATATTTGATGTGGGTGGCCTTGAAATCATAGCAACCAACTTGTTTGTGCTACCCTTCTTATACTTGATCACCAAATGAAACTGTAGTAAAAACCCCATCACTTGTAATGCTTGGTATGTTGTAGCTTACACTGGGCTTGCAAGTTCTATAAAGGTTGGTGATCTATGTGGATTATTATCTCCTTTCCCATCATATAGTTCTTTCGCTTTTTCACATCTTGTACCATGGCATAGAGCTCCTTATCATAGGTAGGGTAGTTAAGAACTTCCCCGTGAAATACTTTAGAATGGTAGCAAATGGGCCTTCCTCCTTGCATGAAGACATCTACAATAGCATACCCACTTGCATCTGTCTCCACTTCAAAGGGTCGTTTCAAGTTTGGTAATTCCAGACTGGTGCTTCAATGATCTTCTTCTTTAACTAATCGAAATCATTTTGCTTCCTTTTTCCCTACAAGAAGCTCTTTCCACTTGTTGTTATGGCATGGAGCAGTGTTGCTACTACTGAAAACAAGGCTATGAACTTCCTCAAGTATTGTGCTTCCCCAATGAAACTCCTAACTTCAATAACATTAGTAGGCATTGGCCATTTCATGATGGCCTCGATCTTGGAAGGATCTATCTTCAATTCTCCTCTGCCAATCACATATCCCAAATACACCAAGGACTACTATGCAAACTCGCACTTCTTAAGATTTTCTAGCAGTTGGCGCTTCTTCAAATTTTCCAGCACCTGCGCCAAATGTGAAATATGCTCCTCCTAGGTAGCACTATATATCAGTATATCATCCAAATAGACAATAACAAATGAATCTCTGAAAGGACATATTACATCATTCATTAATCTCATAAATGTAGTTGGTACATTACATAGGCCAAATGGTATAACTAACCACTCATACAAACCTTTCTTGGTTTTGAAGGTGATCTTCCATGTATCTTCTTCTTTGACTCGAACCTGATGATATCCCAACTTCAAGTCCATCTTGGTGAAACACTTTACTTGTTGCAACTAATCTAACAGATCGTCTATCTTGGGTAGTGGGTACTTGTTCTTAAGCATGATTTTATTCAACATCGTGTAATCTATACACATTCTCCAAGTCCTATCCTTCTTTGGCACAATGATGATGGGTGACCCACATGGTGATGTAATCATTCAAATGACACAATGTTCCAGTAGCTGCTACAACTGTTTCTTCACCTCACTTACTTCTATAACAGATGGTGTGTACATCCCAATATTTTCAATGGGGAGTATGGAAATAGTTGGATCTTGTGCTCCACTTCTCTCTTAGGGGGTATCCCTTTAGGCTCTCAGAACACTTCCTTGTATTCTTATAACATCTCCTCAATTATTCTTTTTGTTTCTTTGTACACCCCTCTATGGATGCCTTGCCTCTTATTGACTCCTATATAGACTGATTCTCTCTTAAAAATAATAAAACATACTTATTGTTGGAACTGATCAATTTCTTGGCTTGGTTGGAACTTACCAGTGAAATTTTCAACTTCCCTTTGTGCGCGTTGATGACGAATGGTTTTCCATCCTTGATGAGTTGATACTAGTTAGCTCTCCTCATGAATATTTCATCACGCATGTACATGTATGGACTTCCAAACACGACTCCACATACATCAAGGGGAACCACATCTAGATCTACTTCTGTTGGAAATAATACTGAGAGGGGGGCTGAATCAGTATTAGTCAAGTCAATGATCTTTTTCTTTTCATACTCAAATTTATATGCGTTAATTCCATGTGGGTAACTCGTGTGTACACACAACTATGCTTAAGGAAACAAGCGTATATCCAGCCAACTAATGATTCAATTAATTCATCATATGTTGATCTTTAATATGTGCATCAGTACTTTATTAAACATTAAATAGTAACCATATGTAGTTAATAAAAAAGTGAACCATCACACATAAGCAACACACATGAACACCAAGATTTATAGTGGAAACCCAATGTGGGTGAAAACCACCTATTGTTGTCATCTCTGTCTTCTTTTAATAATAAGAAAATATGTTTACAACATTGTATTGGTGCAGACTCATACCAGTACACAGACTTCTACCTGCAGAAGGCTACAACCTTCTCTCATTCTCTAGCTTCTACTGGAAGGGAGCCACAACCACCTAGCTCTTGTACTAGCCAATATGTTTACTAGTACATAGGCACCGACCTATAGAAGGCTACGACCTTCTCTTTTCTTCCAGGGACTACGTTTCATAAAATTTTCAGAGTGGATACTCCTGGAACACAACACCATAATCTGAAGGCCACGTTTCATCCAATTTTCATACTGGACCGATCAACAACATTGAAGCTCAAAATCAATCCCAACTACACTACACTTATCAAATACATCTGTGTCAACCAATCACTCAAACATCACTTTCTGAATCAATCAAACTTAATCAATCACTGACCCAACTGAATCATCCATTCTTTTAATCAACTTCAACCAAGCATCTGCAACAGATAGATCACTGTAACCAATACACAGATCTGAGTTCAAATCACTACATTATCATTCAGAATCAATTGTAATCTTAAAACCATGCTTCAGAGTGTATATGCTATTTGGAAAAATCCAACCTGCGTGTATATGCAGCTTCCCTAAAGCAAACCAACGTATAGATCCGCAAACATTTTTCTCCGTTTCCAGACTTCAGACATAATAAAAAAAAGAGGATAAAACATGTGTTAGTGATAAGATCTAGCCCATCCATTATCAAATCACATAATGATAAGTCATTATGATCCTGATCCATCATTATATTTCATCTATCAACACTGAAGCTAATCACAATAAACCAATCTGAATATGCAGAATAATGTCACTAGAACAAAATGTAGAACCCTGAACACTACAACAACAAATATAACCCTTATAGATCATACTTCATAAGATATATGCTACATCCATAAGTTGAACAAGCATGTGTACGCCCTTTTACCAAGGGGAACCAGCGTACAAATATGAAAATTCCATTATGTGATGTATACACTACTTCTGTATGTTGAACCGGCGTGTATACACTATTTTACCAAATCCAACCTACATACAGATCTAGAAATTCTAACTTAAAGCATCACAACTATTTCAGACTTCATTCATATCAAGATCATCACATTTACATAATAAAAACATGCATTAGTATTCAAATATAGAATGTTCAAGATCAAACCACATAATGATAATCCATTTAAGTCTTCATGATCCCTGGTCCATCAACCTTCATCTGCCATATAGGTGTATCCTTGGTTCAGATCAAAAACCCATAACCTGCATACTTGATCTCACACTTCATCAGATATTCAATACTTGCACACCTTGGCCTAATGATCTTCTCCTCCTTTTATAGTTTTAGGCCTTTCTCAATACCATGGACCAAAACCACTTAGGACCAATACCTTGGACCAAATACCTAGGGTCAATACCTCGGACCAGATACCTTTGACCAATACCTTGGATCAAAATACCATGGACCAAAAAATTTGAACCAAAAATTTATATTTCTAAGGTATACGTGCTTTTCCTTCTGTGAAAGTGCATGTGTACGTATATGCGACTTGTATTCAATGAACCTATGTGTATACGTAGCTTGTTCAAAGGTGAACCTGCATATACCTCTCTTTCTTCATTCTGTGAAGACTGATCTATAATTATTTGCAGTTTACCTACTATACTGTGATCTTTCATCTGAGTTATTTTCATTCTGAACTGATTCCTTGAAGTTGCCCTGCATTCCATCACATCTGTAAACACTACTAGCATGCATTCTATCACATTTGATATGTCTTCTGTAGATTCATTTAGTTACCATATATAAGAGAGTTGTTCTGCTACAAGTGGGTTGCCATTAAGTACAACACATACGTCATAATGCCAACAATCTCCCCCTTTGGACTTGATGGCAACAACCACACCAAGTCACTCTCCCCCTTTGACATCAAGGGAAAAGGGTCATGCTCCCCCTGAGTGCAAGCTGAATTCTTTGATATGTTGAAGTGTGCTAATTGAGCTCCCATAATCGAGTCCATGCTCCCCCTGAGCATAAGCAGAGTTTGAAAATATTTTCAAGAAAAATAACATGACTCTATAACTCAACTATGTGAGTTTGACCTTCCTATCACCAGTGACTCACACATACATTCATTCTCCCAACCAAGTGGGGATATACCAAACTTGACTCATCTACCCAACCAAGTGGGGATATACCAATTGTTTATACATGACTAAAATATTACATCATCCTTCCCATGCATAGTGGGGGTACAAATTACATCATATGACCAAAAGGGACTCATCAAAAGACTACGACAGCCAAAGACAAATTAATACATCATGGGTCTTGATATGACCTTTACATCAAATGATATACATGACAAAGACCAAATATCCAAACAAGATCATGATAGTCATCAACAACTATCAAACACCATGTATGATCTACTCCATAAGCATTTGTCAACAGCATCCATACTAGCAACTTGTCAGTGTAAATATCATCAACCTATGAAAAGGTATGTCTGCATATAGATATCAATTCATCCTCTTGATTTCATCAAGATCAACTTGCTTCGTTTCCTTCCATGAATCAACTCAGCATATGTCATATCTCCAAGCAGTAACAAAATCATTCACATCATATCATATGTATGTGAAAACACCATAATCATCATCTGTCATCATCATCATCAAGAACTGCATGATATTTCCACAAGAACCTTCAATATATAAATAATTTATTATCACTAGGGAACATCCCACTTCTGATAGGCATCAACCATGCTAATCAGCATATGTGAGTATCAACCTATCATCATAAGGTAAGAACTCATCATCATTATGTGACTAAGTCATGTCTTCGAATATCCATGTCTTCATGAGACCTGTAATAACACCATTCTCTTGGCCAACCAACAATATTTGTCAATATGCAACTTAAGTTATCATCCATGTATCCAGCATAGCAATATGTATCTAGAAAACCATGAGTTCATGGTAATTTGTCAAGATTCCTTGATATCATTACCAACAACAATCGTCAACCATGTGAGAGCCAAAAACTAAAGAAATCATAACTACACCATATAAACTTTATGTTATGAAACCAGCTCAAGAAAAGATAGAAAAGATAGATCAACGCCTTAGAATTCAGCCTCTTCGAGGGGGCAACCTCCTTTACATTACATAAATGAACAATTCTTGGATGATACAAATGAAAAGA
>Ga0181459_100064_pt2 | contig 14805 bp, 15 predicted proteins | sample InSIn2SAF170_FD_119060 | JGI IMG/M metagenome (GOLD analysis project Ga0181459, IMG submission 119060) | Clean room microbial communities from NASA Spacecraft Assembly Facility at Jet Propulsion Laboratory, Pasadena, California, USA -... ...
CCCTCGTCTTGCTGCTGTTGGTGCTGCTGCGGCGGCGGCGGTGGGCCCTGGATTTGCTGCACGTAAGGCGATTGGTGCGGCGGTGGTCCTTGGGAGTGGGATGGGTGAGGTGAAGGGTAGTGACCTTGCGCCGGGCTCTGGTTTGGTGGTGGTTGATGAGGAGAGCTGGGGTGCGGCTGGTGGTGGTGCTGCTGGACTTGGCCAGGGCGGGGGTGCTGCGGATGGTGAGGGTGGTGGTTTGGCGGCGGCAGGCCCTGGGCAGGGTGGGGGTGATGCTGTTAGGCGAATGCGGTCAGCAAACAAATGATGTTGCAGCAGGCAGACTCGGCAGGCGGCGGTGCAGGAACAAACAAACAAACAACAAGACGAGGGGTGGTAGCAAGGTAAGGTATAAGACGGATGAAGCTCAAGCTCAGAGGCCGGGATGCGGGGCAGGACAGGGCAGACAGTGATGCGCGCCGATGGATGTGCAAGGCGGCGATGTTCTCTAGGCGAGGAGCAGGGTCTGGAAAGAGAAAGGACGGTAGGGTTTAGTTATAGAAGGGTAGGGCAGGCTAGCAACGCTCGCCGCGACGTTGACAACTCAGAAGGCAGACCAGCGGTGGGAGCGGAGGTCAAGCTGCTGGCAAGGATGCCGCTGCGGCGCCGTGAGTGACAAGACGCGGCGGAGACAAAGCAGCGCGACCAGGCGTCCAGCAGAGGTGCGACAGGGCCCGACAGGGGGTGGTGGTCTGGGAACTCGAGCTTGGGTCGCAGCCCTGCGACAGACGGGCAGCGGCCAGCGTCTGTACCAGGCCAGGGCCGCTTGGCGGGGGAGGGATGGGAGGGACAGGGCAGAGCATACCATGTAGGCTGAAGGCGCGCGCGCTGGGTCGCGGGCTGGGGGTGCAAGCGTGTGGGTGCGGCGTGCAGAGGCTGCTGCAGGCTGCAAAAGGAACGAGGATGAAGCCAACAGAAGCGGTGACAGCGACGGATCACGGCTGTGGGCGCGTGAAAGGTCAAACTTCAACGGTCGGTCGAGGGTGCCAGTGCAGAAGGGCCGATCGCAGGGTGCGGCGAAGCGAGGGTATGCGAGGAGAGGAGGGCAGGGAAGCAGAGTCGACTCACCATCTTCTGCGACGCTACAGGCGCCGGCTCTGCCTTATACTTCCGGGCCCTATCTGGGGCATGCGACAGCGACATGTTGATTCTGAGAGCGCGCTGGAGTGAGAAGGATGCCGGGAAGCCTGGTCTGAGCACTCCGGCCGACGAGGGTCAGGAGCAGGTGCAGTAGCGCTGGCCTGCAATTTCTCGCGCGCAGAGGAGGTCAAGGCCCGCGCTGCTAGCCCGCACTGCCAGAGCGCCGACGAGGCCGTGAAATAAACGTCCTCAAACCGCTAATGCACGCCCGGCCGTGGTGCTGTTTTGAGCGCGCCAGCCCGCGGCTGCGCCTGAGCCAGGATCAGGGATCGCCGCCGATGGTACACACGACGCGGTGCTGCGCTGCGAACGCGACGCCGTCCAGTGCCGCACTTTGTGCTGCACCAGCAGCGGTGCTGTGCTGCGCTGCGCTGCACTGCGGCTGAAGCAGCCGAGTTTGCGGTGAGCGCCGCCCGCTGAGGCTGTTTCTCTCTTGTGCCTGTGGGGCATGCAGCACCACCAAGTGAAGGACTGAGCAAGCCCAGCACCACAAGAGTCCACCTCCACCACAGCAAGCAGCAGCCGTCATGTGGGGCACTGCCTGCCTGGAACCACGGTTCGAGCGCTGCACACGCGAAGCGAATGGTACAGTTATAGCACCAAGTTTATGATCAACAACAGGCAGGCGAGCGGCAGTTGCAGCCCAGCCAGGCAGGAGAGGAGCAGCGCTGAACAGGTGACAGCCTCCCTAGCCAGCAACCATCAGCACCAGCATCGTTCCTTGATTGATGATGATGGCGATGATACCATCGCGCACCACCTGCCGCGGGGGGCGCTAGTGCCGCTAGACGCTAGACGGGCGATAAACAAGCAGCAGCAGGTCATCACCACCAGCGCTTTTTCTGTAGGTAGCTGTTCTCTGCTGCTGCTGCTGCTGCTACTGCTAGTCTACTGCAGTTGCATTGTGTGGTAGATGGTAGCGCATTGTGTAGATCGCAGCGCATTGGCTGCGGAATCTCTCGCCTCGACGCGTCGCCCACCCCCCCTACCTGTGTTTACAGTATACCAGCACTGCTATAGATACTCCGTTCTTGCACCTTCTGCTTATGCGTTCCCAATCTTGCCCCTGCAGCGCGCGTTACTATCTTTTGCATCCTCACGCCCCAGCCTGTGCACCGCCCGCTGCTGATTCGACGCGTCACTCTACGTGTGGCGGTCCTGCCACAGTTCTGCCGTGTGCGCAATATCTGCTCGAGTCTCTAGTGCACCGTTTGGCAGTTCCACCACTAAGCCCGCGCCCCGCCGGCTGCACGCCTATTGGCTGGCGACGCCGGTGAGCAGACGCCCAAAACGGCTGGCTAGCAGCTCGTCTGCCAACGTCGCCCAACATGACTCTATTGGCCGAGACATGCCCGCTTGTTACTTCATCTAGCATTAGACCCGGATCGCCCACGCGATGCTGTGGGCGCGGAAATGGCTCTCGGGAGACGGGATGAAGCCAGGCAGCCCAGCACTCCTTCGACAATCACATCTGATCGGCCCTGGCTATTGAAAGATCGTGGGGCTGTACCACCGAAACATCCCAGAGCGTCACCAACGTCCTCCAGGGGCGTCGTCACGGGCCTTCATCAATGCGATGGAGCCAGGTTGCAGAGCCCTGCTCGCCGCCACCCGTGCATGTAGCTGCTGCTTGGAAGAGTAATTCGAGTAAAATTACACATTCATGCTGGAGCATTGCTGGACAGACTACACGCACGCCTCCAGCGAATGACCGCCTGCGTGCTCGTGATGGTAAATCAACGCTGCAGCGGCGTCGGAGACCGACTACAACAAGCACGTCGCTTCGATTGCCTCTCCTGCTTCGGTTCCATTCATAGATTACAATGCCGCCCGGTCTGTCTGTAGGACGTCGCAACCTTAGCTCTGATTACATTATGATGGGACGCGGTCCGCAAATTCTGACACGCGACACGCGGCCCATCCACGGACAGAACTGTTTAATACAAACTTTGGTTGACGGGCTTCGAGAAGGTCCTGCGATAGAAGTGTCAAGCAGCACCATGTGTGCACGACGCACCCTGTCTGTGATCGCGACATGGGACCTTGACCTGTCCAAACTGTAATCTTCCGAGCGAGTCGTTCGCAGCGGGGTGCGGAGAAACCCTGAAAGACGGCGCTGGCCTGGCTGGTCGACCAGGGAGACAGAACCCTAATTCAACGCCGACTGCTCTAACAACCTAAACTCCCAACAGCACACACGACTCTGGCAGTCCTGCTATCATCCTTGCGCAGTCTCACTTTGCTGTAAGATGGCGGAGAACTTAGTAGGCCGCAAAGTACAAACATACGCCGTTCATAACTCCTGCATAATGCTTCAACTTCTCACATGTCACACTACCAGTTGTTTTGGCACCATCAGCTTTGTTCTCGATTTATGGAGCACGCGCAATGGCAAGATGCATGTCGATCTTTCACTGTCCTACATCGACCTGCTGTTCGAAGCAGTCCAGCAACCAAAATCTGGCGCCGTGCAGGCAGGCGGTCGCTCAGATGCAGCTTAGCGGGGATGTGCACAACAACAATGGTCAGCTGTAATACCGTTTTGAGCTGGCTCTTCCGCGGGTGATTGTCAACAGGTGTCATCCAGATGGGGTCAACTTTACACCAAGATCAGCTCTCGCCATCACGGACAACACACAGCTGCTCCCGAGCCGATTCATCTCAGAGCTCCAAAGAATGCGACTACATGGTCTGACTCGAGGCTCAGTGAGAAAAAAAGTATCTTCCTGGAGGCTTACACTTCGTTGCTCTTCTCGTTTGACTCTAGCGGCTAGCAGGGATGGTGCCTCTGCAACGACGGTGGACGATCACAGACAGGGCAAGGGTGCGACGCTATCACCCATGCATCCCGAATCGTCCCGCAGTAATGCCTGTAAAGATTACATCGCGAATACGAGTTTTCACAGCATGCCCCGATCCGACATAAGGTGCAGTCAGTCACGATGGTTGATTGATTTTGCGCTGATGGCATTCTCCGAATAAGACACGACAAAGGGACCTTGATTTGCTAGAAAAAATTGTCGGGCTACAAACTGACAAAATGGCCGCTTTAACGGTGCTTCTTCGTTCTCATGAGTCGCGCGTGGCAGATCGTAGAGCAAAAGCCTGGCTTTAGTTATGTGTAAGAGAGATACGCGGCTGCAATGAAGATCTACTTCCGCACGTAATTCATTCCTGATGCGGAAACCGACTCTCTTCCTTGTGCATGCCGGTTCCTGGCTGTTCAAAGATCAAGTCAGAGCCTCCCAGACTGCCACACAGTAAGGCCAGGGCTGTGGCTTTAACTTTGTGATCGCCTACAAGCGCCCTCAACCTTGCTTCCCGCAGCCCTTGAGGGTGAGTGCCTTTGCCGTTGTGTGGTATGCATCACATGCCCAATTCTTGGAGGGTTTGAAGGTGGCTGGCGTGTGGACCAGCCGCAGTACCTGATGAGGCTGAGGACCCGAACACGAAGCCAAATATGCACCGTGTCCACATTTGCGAACGGTCACTGCGCCATCTGTCTCATGATCCGTACTCGCATTCGAGAGCAAAGCGACCTCCCCTCGCCTGCTTTGAAATCGGATATTGCACGACCAGTCCTCTTTCTCAACGTTATTGCATAAGCGTCCATCCTGACAGGCGGCGCAGGTCCCTTGATTGGCGGGGCGTTAACCGGCTTTCATCTTGACATAAGGATCGTGCCACCCATGACGGCAGCAGCAAGGATAACCCAATCCCCAAACGGATTCCTCGAAAGGATTTCGTTCATTCGTCACATGTGACATGGGCTGACACCTGCAGCACAACTCTGATCGAATCTCAATGATGTCAGCAAACTCCTATGCAGCCTTGGAACAAAGTTACCGAGCCGTCTTTTGTTGATCTGGGTGTTCCAGGCCCTGCTCTATGCCTCACTCTTCTGAGTGTTACTTCAACCATGCGCGGATCTGCGCGCATGCTGTTGTTCTGTCCCACGTTCTTGAGCATCAAATCGTAACGCAAGGTCCCTTCTTGACGTGACATGCGCCCTTCTTGTGATCCAATCCCGCTCGTAATGAAGAAGGTAAGCATCAAATGCTATTTGTTTGGTGCAAATTCAATGGCATTCGGAGGCCATGCTATCAGATGACCCATCTATTCGATTGGTTGACACCATCAACTATTATTTAGTCCTTTTGCATACTCATTGAAAGCAATATAACGCGTAGTAATATAGCACATCGAACAGGCCGCCAATACAGTATCTGGATATATGCAGATCACATCAGTCGAACGGTCCGATCGACCCTTGCATACCTGGGAACAGGTTTCAATGTTCTGCTTTCGATATCGCTCTATATCCTTATGTCGAGAGTATACCAAAGCAGTGCAGACTTGGATTTGCAGCACCAATTGCCTCAGCAAATGGATAGCGTCCACAGATCTATGCACTCTGTACGAATGAGGGAACTCTGATTGTGACAAACATGGCGCGATGATTTTGTAGGCTTGAGTACCGCATCCAACAGTGCTACTTTACTGTGACATCTTCTGTTGACTTCAATCTCATGTGTGGTTCGTTCGAACACAATCTTTGCGTTTAAAGATTTGCTTCTGATCAAAGATCCAGCTCAACCACCATCTTGGCTTCCATAGTCTTGGCACGCAACCATACTACGTCTTCTCTCGGACAGTCGTACTTTCTCCTCCGTGGCTTAAAATAAATATCAACCATCACAGACTCTTACTCGAATTCTAGAGCATCTGAGCTTTCCGATCGGGTACATTCACATTGATTAGCCCAAGTGATGTAAGCTGGTCGATCAGAAGTGCATAAAGCAAATTACACCGCAACACTGTACTAACACCGCTTTGGCAACAACATCAGAAACGTATGTACGCGCCGTTCCACTGTGGCTTGCCTTCGCCGCCTAACGACAACCGACCGTCACCCTAATTCTCGTAGAGCATGACCGCACCGACCTCTGTGCACGTTTCGTATTGCTAGCGGCCTTCTAGCGGCCTTCTAGAAAACACCCTTGCAATTGCTCGCCCATGCCTTCATTTCGCTTCGTGCGGGATTGACCACGACTCACCTGTCGACGATACGATTCATTATTCCACGATTGGGGGCCGCTTGGGCATGCACAGAGCATCATTACATCATTGAAGGCATCTGCAAATCCCATTGTCGCGGTGAGGACGCGCAAGATGCTCTTGCGGTTACCCTTAGCAGATCGCGTTCAAGGCGTCCAGGACCCACGCGAGATGAGCACAGTTCACAAAACTTGCATGCACCAAGTCATTCGTTACGGCTGTATTCTTGCGATGCACCTCGCGTGTTCCCCTAACACGGCATATTCCATGCCCAGCGCTGTGAACCTAACAATCAACGAAACGCGGATCGTTTTCCCACGCGCCTTGTGTGCAGCTGTGTCACTGCTGCCGCATGTTCGATGTGTTTCGCAGGTTCTCGTGTGTCCGGCACCGAAACGGCGACAAAGGTTGGCACGAGTGACTTCAATACTAGTCTTCCGGTCAGGTGCTGCACGAATTGCTCGAGCCCGCACACACCGCTCTTGGACGCGACTCGACAAAAGGCGGTGTTGCAATTCACCGCGACACGCGCCGCGCTCGAAAGCCGGTTCCGGCAGATTCAAATGCCGGCCGTTCCTTGAAACGCTGACAGGTGTTCGAGAGCGTTTTAGCGCTGCGGTTTCAGAAGGCTGAGATTCGTATCGGACCGCCAAAACATCGGACGTGGAGCTCAGACAAGCATCCGCCTCATCTTCGTCGCAACACCGGGCTTCCTGGAGTAGAGCCGCTGTCGCGTGCGACTCGTGCGACAGGTGGGGTTTTGATGCAGGTACGTTGTGTACGCTGGGTACCTCCGGTCAGTCAAATGTGTAGATTCGGTTTGTAGCCACGATGGTCCTGATGCAATGGAAACGCAAGGAGCTTCTGGAAAATCCACATGATCAGCTAGTCTTGATGTGACGGAGATGAACGCGATCAGCTTTGGAACGCAAGGCTGTGGGCAAGTTTCAGAGTTTCGTACGCCTTTTCGATATCTCTGGACCGTTAAGTCTTAGCATTAAGTCGATCTTGGTGCCCGAGCTGAGTCTCGTCGAGCGCTTTGCTGCGGACGGCACAGCGAGCATTATGATATGTCGCCATCGAGGCAGCAATGAATGCCCAACAACGTATGATGAAGAACTGTGCGCTATCAGCATCGAGGTGAGTAAAACGATGATCATCTGTCGTAAGGCTTTCATCAATACTTGAGTCGATACCAGCATGAACCATGTATCCGTGCCTCTAAACAGTGGCACATAATCCTCTTCACGTTACTTCGTCCGTTCACGCATTTACAGAGCACTGAATCAAGTAAGTCCACCAAGCAAACCAGAGATCCATACACGACCACCTACAAAAAAGCAATTTCGTCAGCTCACTGACCCCTGCACACTATGAGGCAGCCGGGAACATCCTGCCACAGCACCGTGGCCAGCTCACCTCATCGACGAACCCCGCACGCATCCGCTTCACTCACTGTACCGACCGATCCGCCTCTCAGACTTCTCTTCTTCCGGCATTTCGCCGTGGTCTGAACGCCCGCTCAGTCCAGACGGAATCCTTCCGGGCGCGTGCCTCTGTTCTGGGTATGACCAATCGGTGGGTAATCAATCCATCCTGACCAGGGCCAGTCCACGCGTCGACCGTGGAATCATCAGGATCATCAACCTGGGACCTTTCGCGCCGATATGGAATATCGCATGTAAATCTACAGACCACTTGCGGGCGTTGGTGCGAAGCTGTGCGACCGGTTCACTTGCATGCTCGCGCGGTCGCCATGAGGGAACTGCCGTAGGGGGTCTGGACAGGTGTATACGCGATCGGGTCTGCGAGTGTGGTGGGTAGAGTGCTCGTGTTTCAGTCTATGGATGTGGAGGGTGGACTGGCGATGACTATTCGTCGGTAGGTCATGCAGTGCCTCTCTTCACTGGTGAGTGGCCCACCGAACTGACTCCACTAGCTCTATTCTTGGTATGCGGTCATCTCCTAGAGCTCATCCTCTTCGGGAGCTGGGTTCCGATGGCGAGAGTTGTTTTCTTTGTGCTTGCAGAAGGACTCGGTGAAGACCTCCGTCCAAGCTAATCTGCAATGCATGTTGAAAACCTGAACATGGTAACGACGTCGCTTACCCAGAACACAAGGTGACTAACAGCAGAGCTCTGAGGAGTCACTGATATGTTGATCATGGGACTAAAGCCATACCACGTGGGTCGTAGAATGAGTTGTAGTATGACTGTAGTGCAGGTCCAGGTCTCGACAACTAGTCAGCCACATGTGTAAGTTGTAGCACTGTGTGGCTGCCATGAGTATTGAGGCTTTGAATACCCCGAAGCAGCGAGCAAAGCCATGCCCATCGATACGCTTCAATTCCCAAGCCTCCAGTTCCCTCAACGTCGGCGAGTCTCCGAAAACAAGGCCTCCCATAATTGCTCTTTCGTATCAATAGACACGCTGCTCCCAAAAGGTACGCTCAAATTCACTCTTCACCTCTAAGCGACCTCGCATTCTCTTTCGCTTCAGTATACACTACGGCACTGAATTCACATGGCTGGTACAGCGACTTGTGTGATTCCCGATACTCTGATACCAATGGCGCTTCCAAAACCATAACTCGACGGCAGCTCGCCGATCCTATGATGACGAGACACATACCCAGATGCTACCAACTCTTGCTACACAACATCTTCACAGCTCACCTCGGTAACCGCACCACCTACCCCAAAAGACCAAACCTTAATCACACGCAATCCGTCCATCTTCTCTGTGCTTTTCTTTTTCCCTCCACCTCGCTTCCACATCTCTGACGAGCACCGCACTAGTGCTATAAATATTGCTATTTTCCCAAGAGCCGAACGGGAACGGCCATCTCGGCACTTGTCCAAGCTTTCCCAATCGACAAAAAAGCAAAAGAGCGAACATGGGCGATGGAACATGGAGCCGGGCTGACAAGCTTTCCATTCGCTCGAGGAGGACGACGCAGAGAAAGCTTACATACATACTCCAGCGTTCTTGTCCGCCGTACGTGGCGTCGAGTGGCTGTTCGGAGCCGGGGGAGGTGCGGCTGCCGTGATTCGAGCCAGGAGTATCCCGTACGAGGCGCCGACACAAGGCTGCGTCGAAACAGAGCATCGAGTCGTTCTCTACTAGACGCCGGGCAACACTGCGCAACACTGAGCAAGAATAACCGCGTCTCTTCTATCGACTGGTCCACACCGCGCAATCATACCCTTTATCGGAAAAGATAACACAGCTCATTGGTTGTATACTTGCTTTTGGCTTTTTAAGCATGGAAATCTCTCAGTCCATTCGACGTCCGGTCGGCTGTAAAAAGATGCCGTATGTACATAGATGCGTGCACTGTCTGCAGTATCTCTTCACGTCTGACCGGAGCCGAGCAGACCGCAAGAGCGGTCAGGGACAACAAAAGCTCCAGGCAGGACTAACCTCTATCTTTTAAGAGCAAGATGGCTTACCAGGTACAGTGGCTTCTTGCTTCTTCCCAATTCTTGTTCTTCCAGAGCTCCATCATGGGCGTCTGGTCGGCCGTGACAAGAGGCTGTTATAACGAGGAAGATACATGTACGAAACAGCTGTGCCATACCTACATCACATTACCGTAGCCGACCGAACACCAATCAACCTAGAAGGACTCGGTCGAGGAGAAGCAACAAAAAAAGGCAGCCAATCAGAGTTGTAGTCACCTTACATAAAGACTTTGGGAAATGTGCTTGAACTTGCGGGTTCCTTCTGAACTCCTCCAATCTTCGGATCGGAACGTTGATTCTCGCCATCCATGTAGCATCCCCGGTCTCCAGTCGGTTGCGGCAAGAGATGTATCTTCACAGAATATCTTTTCCCTTAACGATCGGTCTACTCAATATTTTCAAACAAGTGGTATAGCATTTACTCTGCTTCCCCCTAAGAGCATACGATCTCTGACAAAAGACCTGTACTTTTACATTTGCGAAACTGCATACTGATCGAGTGCAATCACCCCTCCTTTCACGGAGCGAAGTACGAGCAACAAACGCCACACCTGCCTACCACGCACTCAGCTCGCAAAAGCCCCCACAGCAGCCCCGCTCGTCTTCTCGTCACCAGGAACAAGCTGCACGCCCTCCTCCTCCACATCTACCTCCTTACTCACCCCCTCACCCTTCTTCTCCCCTCCCTCCCCCTCCCCCTTAATGACATCCCTCACCAGCGTCAACGCCTCCACCGCAAACCTGATCATGTTTCCCTCCCTCTCCTTCCCCCCAGTCTCCACCTCCCTCGTCACCGTGCCTCCACCCTCGCGACTAACCGCCAGCGCTACATACCCCGGCGTACGGTTCCTGGTGCTCCCGCCCGTGGGCCCCGCAGTCCCGCTCTCGCTCACGGTATACGTGCTGCCCAGCGCCTTGCGCGCATTGTCCGCCAGCTTGATCACAATCTCCGGCGTCGGGCCCTTGTAGTTCTGCGTGTCTGAGTCGGTCCACCCCACGAACGCTTTGCGGCTTTCCAGCGTGTACAGTGTGAGCCCCCCTTTGTAGAAGGTGCTGGCGCCTGGGAAGGAGAGGAGCGAGGACGAGATGAGGCCGCCGGCTGCCTGGGGGGAAGTGGGTTAGTGGGTGAAAGGGAGGTGTGGTGGGGGTGCGGGTACTGTTTCAGCGACGGAGATGGTCTCTTTGCGGTCCTTGAGGAGCGTTGCTACTTCCTTTACGATCGAGCGGAGCTCTTGCGGGGGGAAAGAGGACGTTGACATTTTGGATCTGGGGACTGTGAATGGTCTGGCGTTTGGGGTGATTGATTTGGTTAGTAGAGCCAGACGGTGATGCGCTTTGAAGAGGGTTGGAGAGGGTTGCATCTGTGAGAAGTGTAGTTTGTTGGTTTGTGGGGTAGCTAGGTAGCTTTATAACAATGGTGACGACATGTGGGGTTAGGAAGACAACTAGAGCTCTAGCTCAACCACGTTGCTACTCTTCCCAATCGCTGGAGCATCGGTAGTATTAGCCACATAGAAATTTGACACAAGGTTGAACGGAATGTATTCACTAAATCTTATTGATTCGACAACCGTACAGCAAGCTGCGAGGGCTTGAGGCTTGAGGCTTGATGGAACACAAACATAAAGCCGTAACGGCCAGGGAGAGCCGTTATAAGAGAATGCCTCCGTTCCTACTGCAGCCTAAAAATAAATAAATCCTCCACCGCATAAAGATAAACCTCGCTGCTATGGACAGCGAGCTGCAAACGCCAGAATGTTCCAAAATGCCATTGAGGTGCCCTCCCGCTTGCGTAACCAAGAGCCCAAACGGTGACGCTACCAGAGCTGTACAAAACAGTAAAATCATATGAAGGTACAGCGCTTACGCTGACCTGATTCGGTGAAAACAAAATCATTGATCGGGTCGGGTCACCGATATCTATGTGTCGTGTTGTTGATGTGTTACATGACCTGCCGCTATTCAGGAAGGCGCCATGTCCGTTATTGCTCCTTGCTCGAATTGCTCGAGACGTGCTAGTTTGGCCTGGAGTTCAGAGAAGATGTCGCCCATTTGGCAAGCCTGTTGTAGTAATGTTCCGGAGCCGAACGGCCGCATCATGTGTCGTAGGGTGAGAGTAGTAGCACAAGTCTGGAGTGAATGTCAGTATACTTCAAAACACAAATTCTCCCAAAACTCACCTCAATCCTTGAGATCTGGTGCTCAACAAAGTTGATTAAAAACCGGTCTGTGATCTCTCCGCCCTTGTTCTTCATACGCTCAAGCAGTGCTGTCTCAGGCGCCTTAAGCTCTGAGCTTCCAGGGTTCTCAAGAGTGCTACACAGCATCTCCAGGCGTAGACTAATGTTCCAGAGATCCCATACATCTTCCGTGTCGATTGTGAGTTTACTGCCTGGCATCTTTTGGCCGACTGATGGTTCATAGGCGGGAGCTGCCGGTTCCGCCGCTTGTTCAAGTTGGTTCTGTACAACGAGACGACTGGCGAGGGAGTGAGGGTACATCAAGTAGATGTATTCTGGATTTTCGAGTCCTTTGAGACGACGTTCACCAAGATCCTTGACCTCAAATCCCTGGCTGCTGAGAGATCGCAGTTCCTGCCTGATAAGTTGGCTGTGAACATCATCGCCGTACGCTTCTTCTGATCCGGTGGAGTTACTACGATCCCCTTCGATATGAGTTTCGAGCAGACGTTGAATCTCAGCGATGAAATCGGAGGAAACTGTTATTTGCCCTCCGTCGGCTACCGAAGAGATACGTGATGCTCGGTTGACCATTGGTCCAAAGTAATCCATACGTCTGGTGACGGGATCGACCTCGCATACCGGCCGACCCCAGTGGATTCCCATGCGTACGGAGAGACCACGGAAGATGACATTACCATCAGAGTCGACGACCTCCTGTCCATTCACACTATTCAGGATCTCTTGAGGCCACTGCACTTCCAGGAGCTGACTTTGGATCGTAAAGCACCAAAGCAGAGCTGAAGTAACGGTTCGGAAGGCGACCATGAATGCGTCACCTTCAGTCTTGACCTCGTAGCCGCCGATAATACGTAGCTGTCGACGCATGAGTTCATTGTGCATCTTGATAGCGGATCTCATGGCAATAGGATAGGTCTCCCACAGCAAAGTCGAACTCTTGATATCAGTGAAGACCAAGCTGACCTCGCCCGTTGGCGCATCGACCTCTTGATCCAATCGAGCAAGCTTTGAATCGTTGACCAGATTCCTGGTCCTCTTTCCTGGCCTGCGGTTGACGGCAAAATCATCCAACGTACCGGTAGGCCCCATGGACATACTGTGCGTACGGAATCGAGCACGCTGTTTGCTCTTCAAGTCACTAACTCCAAGCAGCATGACATGGATCTTGCTTGTGGCACCGAATGCGATTGCAAGATCTCGCAGCTTCTGAGCAGCCCGCATGAGGTCATTTCGTTCAGACCTTGCCACATCAACAGCGAAGTCTGGAGTTAAATATTCCCACAATTCCCGTGAGGCTACCAATATCATCTCGTCTGTATCGCCCAAAGTGAGATTAACGATATGTGGCGACGCTATGACAGACGGAGACATCTGTACATAGCCGAATGCTCGTGACACCTCAAGTGCATCGTTCAGTTTGCCTTGACGTGAAACGAAGCCACCAGCTTCCCTGATTCTTGCTCGTTCGCTGGGCTCGGCAGGATCGTGTTTACGAGTAAGGATCTTATGTCCGCCCTCGGATCGTATCAGCAGCGCTTGTGCGTCACCGACATTGGACATGTAGAGCTCCATCTCCTTCAAGTACATGACCGTGGCTACACATCCAGACGTCAAGTCATCATCCCCAAGCTCAGGCACAGCGCTTCTAGCCTGGGTCGGCGGCGTATATGCGTTCTTGTCCAAAGATTGGGAAGCAGCAGTGGCCAGTTCCTTATTGAGTCCTAGGTATGTCCTTCGAAGCGCATCAACCGGTGTCTCGTTCGGTCGTAGTCGGTCCAATTCATCGGCAAACCTATTCTTGAAGTTGTCATACAAGAATTTGGCGATCTTGGACCCGCCACCAGCGAGAGGTTGGGCATCGAACAGGCCCAACACTTGCTCGTCGTCGTGGCTGCGGAAACGAGGTACGACCATATCCATTGTCGAGATGTGCTCTGTTCTACCAAGACTGTCGGCCATGCCGTAAGCCATGGAACCTACAGCTGAGCCTGCCGTCCGTACTCTCCTGTCTTCTGTCTGCTCAGGTACGGAAGGTATCATCATGGTGACATCCATCAAGCCAAGGACTCGAAGGCTAACAAGTGCAGTGAAATCTGTCAGATCGCGACCCTCTCGCATATTGACCCCACTACCACTATAGGAGCCGCTGGGTTTGATCTCAAGTCGCTTGTTGCCCGAAAGATTCAGGTAGCGCAGTTTGTGGTTCCAGTTCCAATTCCAATCGTAGGGCCAGTTGGACACGTTATACTTCAACGAGTTGCTGGCCACATCCAGGACAGCGAGCTGCGCAACCTTACCCAGTTCGGCAGGAAGCACTTGAAACTTGTTATTGTTGATGTGGAGCACTTTGAGCGAGCCGACCTCCTCGAGATCCTCTGAGGGCAACGAGGTGAGGTCGTTACCGGACAGGTACAGCTCTGTAAGATGTTGCCATCTCCTGATCGTCCTCGGAGGAACATCGTAGATCAGGTTGTAAGACATATTAACAATCCGAAGCTCAGGTAGCAAGCAGAGCTCATCAAACACATTGTCTTCGAGTCTGTTGTCGGCCAAGAAGAGATGACGCAATGAGCCAGCAAAGGTTGTGGTCATCCTGCTAGAAAGACTTGAGTCTTTGCGCGACATCGGTGTCAGGGTACCCTCAGTAGGCGCACGAGACGTTGCTGATGGCTTGCGTGCTGTACTCGCCGTGTTGAATGAGGCCATCGAGCCCTTTCGATTGGTGGATGCCGGAGAGGTACCTGAGCTTAGATAACCGCCCGAGGCCTGACTAGGACGTCGGTTCTGGAAGTCCTCTAATTTGCCAAGCTCTTCGTAACTTGGGCTTGAAATCGAATGCGATCCATCGAGAAGAATGCCACTGTTGGCTTCAGCTGGCGGTGCTGCACCAGGCTTGGGGAAGG
>Ga0181459_100092_pt2 | contig 14804 bp, 17 predicted proteins | sample InSIn2SAF170_FD_119060 | JGI IMG/M metagenome (GOLD analysis project Ga0181459, IMG submission 119060) | Clean room microbial communities from NASA Spacecraft Assembly Facility at Jet Propulsion Laboratory, Pasadena, California, USA -... ...
GTTTTGGTTCATTATTATGTCCTATTTGCAGATTTAGTATATCCAATAGATATGAAACAATACCAAGTAACAACTTTGTTTCATATCTATTCCTTAATGTAAATGTACACTACCTAAATTGAAAAAGTTAACCTCTTATAAGTTGTGAAAAGACCATAATTCTTCCATGGTTTTTTTCCACCATGTTCATAATGAATATTTATGTCTTTTACTTCGTAAATGAGTGTATAGTTGGCTTATTCTGGATTTGAAATGCAATGCAGGAACGTCCAAAATATCACATCTCTCGACGTCTCAGATCTCCACTCTCTCATCTCCATATATACAGGTTTATGTAGACATAACTAAATTTCATGATAGGGAAATCAATATATTAGGCTACTTTCTTCAGAGCACCCCTCCTCTAGAGATGATAGAACTTCATTTAATTTATGACTTGAATTATGACGATCCACGATATGTAAAGTTTTTGGAAGAATTGATGTATTTGAATAGAGTTTCAAAGGAAGCAAGAATATTGGTATGAGAATCTTCTTTTTAAATGCACGCTTCAAAATCTTTAAACCGTTAACTAGTAAAAAGGCTTTCATGCTTCATTTTATTTTTTTTTTATTTTTTATGGAAGGTTATGACTAATGCAGGTTCTATGTGGATACGAGGATGAATTATACTATGGATATAAGGATGTGGACACTAATGGAATGACTTGCTTAGTCTCGAGAAACATCGAGTATGGAATCGGATGGCAGTCTCATGGAGTGGGTATGCGACATTTTACCCCATTTTCATTTTGCTTATCGTTCATTGTTTGCGCTAGTTCTAATAGTCAGTTTTAATTATTTATATTTTTGTCATTTATATCATTCAAATTCCATGTTTCCTAGGCACGGTAACATTTTTGGCTGCTTTAGATGAGCAACTTGTAGGATTAGGATGTTCCCAATGAGTTTTGAACATTTGTCCAATATGCCTTGCCGATTTTGGATTGTCATTGTGGGTTATCACTTTAATTGTTATTCGGTTTGAAATTTGATTGACAACGAAATTACATGCTTTTATAAATTATTTGTATGTTAATTCTTAAAAGTATTTAAGAAATTTTCCTTCAGTAGCCAGAATTCAAGCAATGGATTTCACACTACTAGGTTTCAGGTTTGGGTTATGTATTTGGTTAAAATTTCCCAATATTTATATCATATCTCAAGTCTCAGGTTTGGGTTATTTATTTGGTCAAAATTTCCCAAGATTTATATCATATATCAACCTTTTGAATCTCATGCATTCATGACATTCGAATGTAACACATCACGACAAGGATAAGCCCTATTAAGCTCACCAACTCTATTGATATGCTTCGTGAATCATAATTCAAATGGACTTTGAATTTGGTTCTTTTCCTTAACTAAATAGTATTAAGCAAAATCCTCTCATTCAAACTCAACCCCAAGTCATACTCAAAATTTTGACATGTGAATAACATTGGCTCGGCAGTAAGTTTGACACCCAAGTCCTTGCAAGTCAGACAAGACTATCTATTTTTTTTAAATTGATCATATCGTTAAGATTTTAGCCCTTGGACTCCTTCATTAGAGAAAATATCATTATGTGATCTTGAAAATTGGCCTATCAAAATGTGGATGGGGTGAAATATGAGTTAAGGAATAGAGAAAGAAATTTTCCTTGACATTTCCTAGAATATTTCGAACCTTTGGGGGCACGTCATGTGACACTACCATCACCACACCAACATTTTTTGGTAAGCATCCACTACAAGAGGCATCCACTAATTCACATTCCTCAACCCGTGACCCTAAAGATTATTCTTCCTGAAAATTTCTCCTAGATCGCGATAATGATATGTAGGCCTTATCATCATAAAGTATGGATTTTATTTCTTCATGCATGCTCCACCTTCCCCCTCCCAATTCTATATAAGCATCAGTTTCTCTTGCATGCTTCCCTCCAATTGCAAAGTTATACCCATACCTAAAATCCTCGTCTTAATCTTGGTTCTTATGCTTCTCTTGTTCTTCTAGGCCACAAAATCGGAAAAAAATTACCTCCCTACCACCATAAATAGATAAATCATTTTTCCTACACTATCTTTCAAGCTCCACAAGAGGAATACTAAACAATTCTCGAGTTGTTGATCCTTCTCCAATCACCATAGCAACATCTTGATTTGGACCAGATCCACCTGTTATGTCCGTAAGATTGGATTAAGAACTATCAAGGTCCTTCAATGGTGGGGCATCTCCACATATTGAATGAAATGGAGGGACACTTGAATTTCCAAACTGAAGAAAGGTAGCTCTCTTTCCATTCACATAATCATATGAAAGGAGAAACCAGTCTGACCAAACCTCGAGAACTTTCATCACTCTCTCTTGCAAGGACACCATAACATAAATGTAAAAAAATTCACAAAAAGATCGACAAAGTCATTACACTAATTGTGATTTTTTTTATGAGTAAAAATTACCAACTGCCTTGCTAACTGATGACCAATAAGGGGCTTGATCTTAATACATGATCTATTTTCATCATTACTATCCTCAACATGTTCTATTATTTAAAGTGATATTCCATGAATTGGTAGGCGTGTTTTTCCACATTTCTATTTTTATATCCCACACAATTGGAATCGTGCTACATTGGCCTCGTCTACTTCCCTAGGCTAGATGTGTTAAAGAGGGTACAAAACACTAATGATTTGTTCTTTTTCCATAAGTTCTTCTCATTTTTTGGATGAATTCTATGGAAATTTTATTAATGCCAATTATGTGGCAGGAAATTATGTTACATTATTCTTTTTTATCATCTCTTGTTTATGAGTTAGCATGCTTCTATTGTACTAGTTCATTACGACTATGTCATGTAAAGATAAAGTTGAGTGGGTTTTACATTTGGTTTCAATTGTAGTCAACAACTGAATATATAAGTTTTCGGTTAGGTTGAGTGATGGGACAACACACTTTGATTTCCACTAGTGCTCTCTTTTTCATATACTATCACAAGTGCACAAATACAAACTCACTTTTCTTTTTACCTGGATAAGAAAATGACGAAAACTTTGTATTTTGTAGTGACAAGGATAACTATGTATTGGAGCTAGACCTTGAGCCCTTCAATTCATCCTTTCCTTACCCAACACGACCATCTCCTATTGGTAACAAAGTTCAATTTCTGAACCAACATTTGTCTTCAATACTATTTCATGACAAAGAAAGAACACAACCATTGTTGGATTTCCTTCGAGCACACAAATACCAGAGCTATATCATTTTTCTTTCTTTGGTTAATATATTGCATCATTGTGTTTGATAGTTAATTCATTATTATTCTATGACAATAAATCTCTATCAAATAGTAGAGAAGGATGATCTGGTTGTTTTAGAGATATATAATATGAATTGAATAAAAATTCACAGGGTTATTTAGATTCTCATCTTTCTATTTCACTTCTTTAGAGAAAACTATATATTCAAATACCAACTCAACTCAAACCAAACTAAAATAGAGAATCCTAGTTATGAAAATGTTTCTCTCTCCATACCTTATAATGACATTATTTTCTTGAAGTATACTTCAAGTTCACTGATAATATCCTAGATTTATATATTTCCTTTAGCACCAAATTGAAATCATGGTAAAAATATGAATATCCCATTAAATATGACCTAAAGATGATTCAAAGAATATCGCCTTTAGTTTGAGCACGTGGCAGAGTAATTGTTGAGGTGTGAAGTTTTATTAGAGGCATTGTTTGCTTATTTGTTTTGGTTAGAAAATGGTTTTCTCTTGCTTTCATGTGAGTTTCAATTTATCATATCTAGCATGTTGAGAAATGGGAAAGAATAATGTGTGACATTAATCTTGTAGAAATTAATGTCGAATGAAAGGATATAGAGTTTAACCAAGCTACAATCCTCTTTGGTAAAGGTAGAGGGACATCTTAAAAATTTACCTAAGAATACACCATATACATAGTTTGAACATAAGTAATATATGGCTTTTTTGTTTGCAGGTATGTTCTTTTTTCTATCCAAGATATCACAGTAAGACAAATATTGATATTGTATAAATTGTTAGAGGACCTCATTGAGGTCAATTTTTCTGATGTTCTACTTGATTGATACATTCTCATGACAATAAGGCTTTAAATACGAATTAATATGTTACCAAAACAAATTATATTCAAAGTTTATACATATAAAGGAGAAAAAAAAATGTCAATTCCTTCATTTGATTGTTACTTGACTCTGGTGTGTGTAGGTTAGATGAAATGTGATTGGAAAAAGGATGGGGAGACAATATAGAGATCATGTCTTGGATATGATTCATTTGTTGCTGGAGATCCTTCAGGCACTTCAACCATCGACTTTGGAAATGTTTCTAGTAAGTATTCATATGGTTTCTAATGTTGTGATTCTTTCACCTCATGGTTATTTTGGGCAAGCAAATGTTTTAGGAAAGCACAATAAGATATCGATGGACAGGTAAACACTTTTTTTATAATTGCAATGTCCATTCCATGATATCCTATCTTTATTTTTTGATTGTATTTTGAACTTTTATTTCAATTTTTCTTTGTATTTTAACTATGAAATTGAAAGTACATGGTATTATGTTTGTTTAGACAACAACCAAAGTTTGAAGATGAAATTAATATTACACGATATTAATTGAAATCCTTTTAACTGTTTTGTATTGAAAGATATTCATGACTATTAGAAAAGTTTACTTTCATGTTGGTATTTGAGAACACGATGTTTATGTACTTGACCAAGTTCATGCATTAGACAACAAATTGTTATTTCGAATAAAACGAAAAGTATTGGACATCACACCTCAGATTATTTGTTTTAACAAGTTATTTACAGCTTGAGCTTTTTAGCATGTAACTTAGTTGGCATGATTGTGCCTAAAATTTCCCTAAAGTTTGAATACTATCTTACTAAGATGTTCTTTTCTATGGTGACTTTAATTTATTTATGCAAGTCATCTGATGACATAGTGGCCACTATCGCTCAACTGAATAAATCCTATTCGAGTTTCTTGCTTTTATGGGGAAGAATGTCTATAATATTGTTGATGTTGAGGTATATGTAATATAAATCCTTTATAGTCTACTTTCATTTATATTCTAGTGTTCATCATCTTTCATGTGTTACACTCTACATTCTAGGTTCTTTTGTTTTCAGAAAAGGAACTCAATATCAATGGTAAGCAACAGAATTTGAAGAAATAGGAGAACACTAACACTGGAGCGACAAATGCAAAAAGAGAGAGAAGAGAACCGGTCTAGTGGTACCCTTAAAACCAATATCCCACATAAGGCACACACATAGAGATTGATGTCCAAGTCTTCATATTTGGTGAATTCACCTGCAATGACTTGACAACACAGTGATAATTTTTTATAGTGATGAAACAACATTTCATGTGTACATTGTAGTCCAACCAATGTTAAGTTTGAAACTCTTATTGTAATACTCGACATTTCATATAATATAAATTCTGTGGTTGAAATTATTTATAGTTGCACTTAATATTGTTTAATATTTTAACTAACATATATAACTTTGAATTTTCATATTAGATGAAACAATTCACATTGTATGATGTTTTTTTAATTTAGTCACAAAATCATACTAACTAATCTATCTTGATTAATAATGAACACATAAAATCAATCTAAAACTACTAAATTAGTAGTTTATATTGATTAATGATGAACACAATTAAACTGAATATATGACTAAATTAGTTGTTTATAATGATTATTAATGAAAATAAATGAAATGAATATAAACTACTAAATTAGTTGTTTATATAATGAATATGAAACTACCAAAAGAATATAAATGACTACTACAAATGATTAATTTTTCATTACAAATGATAGCTAAATTTTTCATATATACGACTATTAGTAGCTAATCTATAGTATCTTATAACACGACAAAATTTAGTCATATTTCTTTGGTCATTAATTGGTTTCAAACAACGACTAAAATTTGCATATATATATGACTATTAGTACCTAATTTATAGTATCTTATAACATGACCAACATTTTGGTCATATTTCTTTGGTCATTAATTGGTTTTCTCATATGACCATATAGTAATATATTTTGTTGTATATTTTGTCATTAATTGTGGCATTTAATGACTAAATCAATAACTAAATTAATGACCAAATTTCTGACTAAATATATTGCTAGATGATAAAATTGAGACAATCGATTAATGACTAAGCTAAAAATGACTAACAGTTGGTCACATTATAAGATACTCTAAATTAGCTACTACTAGTCACCGACTGAAAAATAGCCATTTATATGCAAATTTTAGTGGTTGTTTTAGTAACTAGCTAGCCAATTTGTACAATTAGAGACACTAGTCTCTGGGATTTTCTGCAATCCACACTAGATCACTAGGCCCTAAACTGAGAGACCAGTCTTTGTGATTTTGCGCAATCCACACGTAATCACTTAGCCCTCACCGAGACTCCACCCTTAGGCTTTACCGTGTACCCCACCAAAATTGGTCAACGAATTCCTAGGCCTTTGCGAATTTTCCTGAGACCACCTTTGCCCTAGATTCCAAAGCCATTCGATAATTCTAAAGCTCAAAACCAAGAAAAGAATCCCATCACACCATGAATATCTGGAAAAAGGAAAGGCAAAGCTGGAAACCATTGTCATAACCTAGCAAAACCATGCCAAAAAAAATAGTAATAACGAAGAAACAAAAAAAAAATGAACATTGATGAGGCCATATCATGGTTATGTCCAAGAATAACGCCCGAATATGATATGGAATTGAACCAGTGACTTAACATTTAGGAGTGCCTTAATAACACACCTGATCACCTTCTTTTTTTCTTTTTTTTTGTTGAAGCAAGAGTCGAACCTTCTATTTCATTAATCAGTATATAAAATACATAAAATACAACATTCCATGAGGAGTTGTGGACCCATGAAGAAACCAATCTCAATCTGTTAACAGGCCAAAGACAAAAGCCTTGACCCCTACAAACAAAACCTCAAAACTCTCAAAAGAAAAACAATGCTGAAGCTGGCTAACGAGAATTAAGAATCAGACTCGAAGAGGAACAAATGTACCAATCTATAAGGATTTCATGTCCTAATAACTCACGAACCCTCTAACCTGTAGAATGTATAAAAAACGGTGATTCCTGCCAAGAACATTTTGCATCCCGCCAAAAATAAAATTCATTAACACCTCCCGCTGTCCTCCTGACTTGCATCTTTAATCTCAACCGTCAAACCTCCTTGCTCGATCCAATGGTGGTGGCTAATTTCACAGTACTTAGAAACACGGCGCTTACGCAAATGGACCCATCAACATTCTTGATCGGTCATGACTATATATCCGCCTTGCTTAATCCGACGACTGAGGATCATATCGCATGGGTCTAGCTCATTGAACAACAACGCGTGATGAGGGCAGTATTCTATCTGACCCCTAGGCCATGTGTAGCTCACTAAATGGTATTGCTCCCATTTCGAAAAAACCACTTCCCACTTGCAAGGCCTATGATCACTGAAAAATCGCCCCGAACGCAGTATTGTGATCAAAGAAGGAAAACCCAAGGTTTTGAAGCCACTGAGAGTTCTTGGATTCCGGCCCCTCGCTGCATCTACTCTACCTAAACCAATGTAAGATGTAATTCCTGCCATCTTGCTAACCATCCAAAAAGCAGAGTCTCCCGGGTTGCTTCCACTTGGAAACTCTATGGATGTACTTACCTGGGTTGTGAAGGCCGATAATGTCCTACAACCCACTAGAGACCAAACTATGAAAAAATCGCTAATCATAAAGAAACTGAGTCATCTAGACCCCGCCTCCATGGCTCTGTTCCAAAACACCATCCTATCTTCATCTGCCTGATCGTAACAATTCACCTTTAATCTATTCTGAGGCAACTCTTGCCAACCCATCACAACCCTATTTTATGTACTAATCACTCCTTGATTGGCTAGAAGATTTGCCAATTTATTGGCCGTTATTTGCACATGTTTAAAACTTACTGTTGGAAGGCACTAGAGGTGAAGCTAAATCTGTTGAAAGACCTGGATCAGCCTCTAGTTTCTTGAGGATTTTTCCGCCATCATTCCTCAACTGATTCTCTTGACTGAGTTAATGATTAACTCTGAATCAGCTTCAACAATCACATTTTGGCAGTTGTCCTATTCCAGGAAATCTAAACATTGCTCCATAGCCATTAATTCCCCATATTGTTGGTCACTCTTCCTAAATGGCAATAGAAGATGAAAATAATACTTCCATTCTCATCCCTTAACACCCCTCCATAACCAGCAGTGCCCGGGTTGCCTTTTGAAGCTCGATATTGTATTTCAAAAAACCCTTAGGGGGAGGATGCCAGAAATCTTGCTCAGATTCCATTGTTATTACCTTCCTATCCAGGCCCTAAGGAATAAGTCCCTACAAACCCAACTGACTGAGAATCCTCAATTTTGCTGTTGAAGGTGGGTTCTTAGGGAGATTTCGAACTATCGTGCCAACCATTTCCTTAATCTATTTTAAGATCTACTCATAAAGGTGTTGGGATGGCTTCTTTTCATTCTTGAAGATTCTATTGTTCCTTTATTTCCAGACATTCCATATGATGAAGCTTAGCGTAAGAGCCCATGTTGAGCCAAGAAATTAATAATCTGAAAATTTTCTTCTCCAGTTGTTTAGGGTGTTGATAATACTCCCTTTGTCCCTATTAGTCTATTGGAAAATGGTTGTAAAAGAATCCCACAACCTGGAGGTAAAAATGAAATTATTCAGAAGGTGCTCCATTTTTTCCTCTTAGGCTTCATAGAGCTAGCATCTGGAAGGCCCCAGGACACCCCTCTTCTGAATGTTATCCCAGGTCAAAAGTTTCCTATGCTGAACCAACCACATGAAGAGTTTTATTTTCATCCAACCTTGATGCCTCCATAGGTCTTTCCAAATCCTATCCGGAACATGGGAATCCAGTTCAAGGAGTATGCATTTTGCCTCCTTAAGATTAAAGGTACCCTCATTATTGTTTCCCCATCTCAGTTGGTCATGCCTCCCTAACACTAAAGTCTTCCTTTGTTCTAACATTTTCATTAGTGCCTTTGCTTTAGCTTTCAGGGGGTTGTCATCCCTATAATCAAAGATCCTCCAGGTTCTCCATTTTCCTTTACTATTGGTTTTGTCCCAAAAATCTTTTACCTTAGATAATCCTTTAGTATCTATCTCTTCCTTGAGGTCCCCCAAGTCCTCTTTTAACAGTATAGGTTCTTGTTGCCATTTATCCTCCCAAAATAAAGCTAAGTCTCCCTCTCTGATTTCCCAGAAGTTGTTATCTTGTACTAAGCCCCTGTTCTCCCCGGCCTTGTTCCAAACATGTGAGCCCTTTATATTTCCAGACATCCTTCTGTGATCATTATTTTGCCAAGTGCTGGCATATTTTTCTTTCTAAATCATAACCAACTGAGCCTCTGGGTCTTTTACCCAGCGCCACCATAATTTTCCCCCTAAAACCTTGCTAAGAATCTCAGGATCATCCAATCCAAGACCCCCATTGTTTTTAGGTTTGCATATTTTTTCCCAGGCAACCAAGGCCCATTTCTTTCTTTCTTCCCCCTTGTCGCAAATAAAGTCTCTTTGTATGGTTCTGAATTGTTGCAGGACTCCTTTTCGTGCTGGGAGAGCTGATAGCATGAAGACTGGGATTTATTGAATGACAACCTTTGTAAGCACCAACCTACTAGCCAAGTTTAAAGATCTAATAGTCCATTTCCTAATTTTATCTTGCAATTTATTAATCACCGGCTCCCAGATGCTCTTGTGTAAAGCTTTAGCCATTAGAGGAACTCCCAAATATTTTGATGGGAGGGTCTCCCTTTCAAAGCCCAAAATTGTGGAGATATTCCTCTGAATTGAAATATTAGTATTAAAGAAAAAAATCTTAGATTTGGAGAGATTAACTTCCATACCTAAAGCCATGGAAAATTCACTCAGGATTAGCTTATACACAAGAGCCTCTTTGACCATGGGGATTCCCTACAACATGGTATCATCAACAAATTGTTGATGAGTCAAGGCCTATCCATTATCAGAAAGTTGGATACCTTTGATCTTACCAACTTTTTTTGTGTGCTTAATAGACTGACCTAGTCCTTCCATCATGAGGATGAAGAGAAAGGGAGAGAGTGGGTCTCCCTGCCTGAGGCCTCTTGAAGGAATAAAAGTCTCTGAGGGAGAACCATTAACCAAAATTGAAAAGATGGAAGAAGTAACCAAGGCCATGACCCACCTAACCCAATTGTGATCAAGCCCAAAAGCAATAGGAACTTTCCTAATGTAGGTCCAATTGAGCTTATCATAAGCTTTGGCTATGTCCAATTGCATGATAATTCCAGCCTTCCTATTGCTAGTCAGAGAGTGCACCACCTCATGTGCTTGAATGATGTTAGTAAGAATTTGTCTACCTTCCACATATCCAGATTGTTCCATAGAAACTAGGGTAGGAAGAAGAGGTTTGAGTCTATTGGCCACAACCTTGGATATTATCTTGTAAACCACATTGCACAAAGCTATGGGTCTAATCCTGTCAAGGGTTTGAGCCAAATCCTGTTTAGGGATTAGGGAGATAAAGGAGGTATTGAGTGCCTTCAAAATAGCTCTATTCATCCTAGAATCTTCTACTACATTCATAATATCCTATTTGACTATATTTCAGTAAGCTTTAGAGAAATCTACATTGAAACCATCCGGGCCTGGCACCTTACCAAACTGCATTTCTTTGAGGACCTCACTAACCTCCTCTTCAGTCACTATCCTATTAAGGCTAAAATTGTCCTCTCTAGACACCAGCCTAGGTATATGTCTTGTTAAGTCCCTGATGGAATGTTCTCTATCTGAACCAGTTTCCTTTGCTATACCTCGAAAGTGCTGAACTAGCATAGCTTCTATTTCTTCATGAGAATTGAGAAGATTACCTCCCTCATCCTATCATATTATGAGCTCTATTCGCCATATTGGATCTATGGAAAAATCTAGTGTTACGCTCTCCTTCTTTTAGCCATTGAACTCTAGATTTTTTTTCTCCAAAATATTTCCTCTTGTTTACATAAATTCTCCTAGTCTTGATTATATTTGGTAACTTGATCACTTCTAACTTTATCAAAGCCATCCATGATAAGGGCTTGGTTGAGTTCCTTCATTTTACCTTCAACAGATTTTTTTGCTTCAAAAATATTGCCATATTCATTCTTGTTCTAGTCTTTGAGCCTGAGCTTGATGTGTTTAAGTCTTTTTTGAAGAAGGAACATTATTGTGCCTTGAATATTCAAATCTTCTAACCACCAGTTTGCAATGTTGCTGATGAAATCTGGGTGGGAGAGCCAGATATTCTCAAATCTAAAAGGTCTATTCCTAGGGGTACCAATGCCCTCAACCTCTAGTTGAACTGGCCAGTGATCTGAGCCTTCAAAGGGAAGAACTCTTGCTATCATTTCCTTGTCATTGAGAATAAAGTCCTTTGAGATTATGAATCTGTCTAATTTTGTGGCCACTTGAGACTCTCCTCCTATTTTATTGTTCCAAGTAAAGAGACCATTACTCGTTACAATGTCCACTAGCTTCATATTATCTATAAAAGTTTGAAATTCCAAAGAGTCTTTACTTAGAATTCTAGTTCCCCCTTTTTCTCCGAAAGTGATTTGATCATGTTGAAATCACCCCCCAAGCTCCATGCTATTCCTACATGTCTATCTCTGAGATCCTCCAAAGAATCTAGAAACTTGAGTTTACCATCCATTCTTTGGGGGCCATAAACATTCGTGACCAAGTAGGTTTCCTTATCTCCCACAAGCTGAATGACCATTGATAAATAATACCTAGAAGCCTCAGCATCTATTATGCCAATTTTTTGGGGGTTCCAAAGAGTTAGTATGCCTACTACTATATTCTCTACTTTAACTTCTAGAAACTCAAATCGATTAAGCCATTGGCTATGAATTTCTTTTATTTTTTGAATGGAACATCTAGTTTCCTGGATGAAGATCACATCTAGAGCTGCTTGTTTCATTCTATTACTAAGTAATATTTGTTTTCCTTTACTGCCTAGACCCTTGATATTCCAAGAAGTGAACCTCATTATTAAAGATTTGTAAAGGAGTAGCTAGTTAGGTCTTTCATCTTACCTAAATTTATCATTAGCTTTCCACATTCCATCAATAGCTCATTTTTTTTTTCCCACTTCTTTTCTTTCCTGGGTTTCTGGGTGCTAATCCTAGTGTGGTTTTCATAGTTTTCACACCTTCGCTACCCAGTCCTTCATTGCTACTTTGCTTCTTTGCTTCTCCAGCCCTTTGGTCTGAGTTTTCCATATAAACAGCTGTTGAACTCTATTGAACTCCTCTCGAGGTAACAAGTCTACCCCCTCCCTGGTTCCTTGTTTCAAGAATCCTTCCAGATCTAGGTTCTCTTTATCAAGAATCTCCTGTAGTTCATGGTCCTCCATTTCCATCTCACTCTAGGTCATTTCCTTGTCCATCTCTAGTTTTGCATCACTCATCATAGTTTCTTTCTGTTTATTAATATCTTGTGTTTTTTCACCATCTTCTTCATTCTCCTCCTCCATGGACATCCTTCCTTTGTGTGATCTGCTTTTGTTGTCACTTCTTCTTCTAGTACTTGGAACCTATTCTGACTAGCCTGTTGCCTTTCTGTTTGATGTAGCTTTGGCCCTCTTTTGCCTCCTTTTCCTTTATGTACCACTTTGTGAAAGCTTTCTGTATCTTTCATTGTGTTAGCTTTACTCTTGTTCTCTATTTTCCTAAGAGGGCAATCTTTGAATAGGTGCCCATGCTCATGGCATTTGCAATATCTAAATGGAATATGTTCATAATCTATTGTTTGCACCCATTCTTCATCAAACACTTCCAAGATTACCTCATCTGATAGAGCTCCAGAGAGATCCATCTCCACACATATTCTTGCAAAAGAAGTATATTTTCCCCTTCTAGTGGGCTCAGAAGCTTTGAAAAAATGCCCTAACTTATTTCCTACGATAGATAAGGATTCTGTTTGCCAGTAATCAAGAGGTAGAGAGTAGAGTCTTACCCAAACCGAGACTGAGGTAAACGTCTCATGCTCCAGGAAAAAATTCATAATCCATGATTGCATATAGAGGCTTGTTGTTGCATAAAAGTAGGGCCCTCCTTCAAACACTCTATCTTTATCTTCAATATTTACAAAGACCACAGTAAAGAATCCCTTTGACCAAAGATGTAGGTCTATGCTTCCTTTTGGTTTCCAGTGGTATTTAATCCATGTTTATAAAGCTTTTTCAGTGGGTCGTAAACCCATGAATTTACAAATGATTGCATATGTCTGCATGTGGTCCTTGTGTACCTACAGAGTAGGATCATTTAAAACTACTCTGGGTGTGATCGCAACTTTGGGTTTACATGGTCCCTTTGTGCTTTGTCTTTTGTTCCTTGTTCCATGTCTTCTTCCTCATTTTCTTTAATGCTGTTATTCTCCCTTGATTTAGTACCATATTGCTCCTCTTCATTGTTCCTTTTCCTTCCTTCTGAAGGACCTCTATCATTTTCTATTGGTTTTTTACCTCTGTTGGCCACAGCCTGCTTGTAGGAGGGAGTGGAGCTCCCTCCTTTGCATCCTTCCATTGTTAACAACCTCTGCAAAAGCTTGTAACCCTAGCTATTTTCCCGTGCTCACCTCTCCTCATCCCCACACACCTCATCACCTTCAATTCAAAACCCCACAAACTAAAAAAAATCTTTCAATGCCAACAATAAATAAAATATTTCAATTTTCACCTTAATTTTACATCAATTTCTAATAAATTATAATTGTATTATACTTTTGAATATGAGAGAAATGTTTAATTCATTTACTAATTAATATGGATTTGACATGTGGATTTTAGAAAATAATATTAATATTATTCAATTCTTAATATAGATTTGAACTTCTACATTTAGAAAATATTAATTAGAAAAAATATGTTATTATGGGTTATAAATAAAATGTTTCAAGTATATATGTGTGTACAATTGATCCCATTTTGTAGATGTGCATACCTCAAGATATTTGATCCCTATCAATGGATCTATGCTAGTAGCATACTACACATGTAGCTTCCAAAAGAATTTCCCCGTTCACTAAGAAGTGTGATGCAGATGTTGATAATTTTTCATGGATAATTTTTTAGGAAAGAGAGGAGGAGACATAGTTTGGGTTTCTTTAACTTTTAAAAATGATAAATGAAATTAATTAGTAATTGACTTTGGAATAATTGTTTGTACCAATATGCCTTGTATATTACAAAATGACAAAGATGTTGCCATACAATGTTACATTTAAAAATAAAAACTATTTTTTTGCATCAAAAAATTAAAAAATAGTAGTCATCCATAAATGTGTGTGTGAGAGAGAAAGTTGTTATTCCATTGGAAGGTGCTTCATAATCAAGGTATGAGGGAGATTTTAATTTTTTTTAATGTTAAATATGGAGTTGACATGTAATACATTAAAAAGTATCCATAAAAAAATAATTAAATTTGTGAATATATATAGAGAGAGTGTTTATATCCCATTGATATATGCTTTATACTTCCCAATAAGAGGAGACATATACTTCAGAATATGCTAATAAAAAAGAAACAATTTAATGTCCTCAATGTGAGTCAGTGATCTGAAAGGTGCATTCTAGACCCTAGTATGAGGGAGATGTGTAATTCATCCTATCCTTAGTCA